>Ga0208299_1000034_pt1 | contig 136531 bp, 170 predicted proteins | sample 15_taG_FD_184089 | JGI IMG/M metagenome (GOLD analysis project Ga0208299, IMG submission 184089) | Marine viral communities from the Subarctic Pacific Ocean - 15_ETSP_OMZ_AT15312 metaG (SPAdes) (version 2) | ecosystem: Environmental > Aquatic > Marine > Oceanic | place: Pacific Ocean... | reverse complement strand
GCCGCTAGGCGTACAGAATCGAAGTGGTTATTGTTATTAGCAATTATGTTTTGTATCTGCATTTAAAGTCTGCTGGTACGTTTGACTACTTGCACTTTTCTTCTTTCTTACCCTGTCGAAACCGGGTCGCCCCCATTAAGTTTTTTTAGTTTTCTTGTTTATCTTCTTGGTGATCACACCAAGTGGCGTGCCGTCTTTCGCGTCAAGCCAAATGGTGATCTCGTTCTTCTCTTGTTTCTTTTCCGTACGGTGATGTTTGATCACCTTCTTCGCTTTCTTTAGGGCTGCTGCTTCAGTGGTGTGACTACTAATTAGCTCACCTTGAATATAATGCCCATCCCATTTCCAGACTTTCCAACTCATTTATATATCTTTGTTTGTTATATTATAGAAACTCAAGAGAAGATCACTAGCGCTCCTCGCGACTAGCTTGCCAGCCTATCTTTAACTACCATTCCTTCTGATGGATACTCCAATGTCATATGGAGTTTAACTCAGCGTGGCGCTGAGGGGTCTGGAACTACAACTGGAATAGTAAGGTTCGTTTTAGGCAAAGAACCGACACACTTTAAATTGTTAAACCTTCTGATGAGCCATATAAAGTTAAATATATGGTTTACTCATTACTTTCATTTTCCTTTCCGTGGTTGATAAAAAAAGATTCGGTTTGATAGTTTTTAAGATTTGTATTAAGCTCTGAAATTGATATCCCTAAAAAGCGAGCAGCCTCTTTCTTCGATCGAGTGGCTGAGAGAGCATATTTTAATACTGCGTCTCTAGTAAGTTCTGGTAGAGACTTCCAGATAGGGAATCCATAGTATTTCCCTCTGAGAGACCTAGTAGAGAGTTCAAGCTTTAAAGCAATCACTTCTTCTAGTGTCAAGGAATTGATCATTATTTCAAATTCATCATTTATCTTCTTGTCTTTCTGAAGCTTATTTGATATACTATAGTATAAATTCTTTCCAGTCTTCATATTTCCTTCTTAACTTAGAATATCAAGTAAGAGTAATTTAGTAATTATAATATACCACGAACCGGAGGTCTTGTCAAGCACTAAATGAAAGAAAAATCGATCTTTTTACAAAAGTTTTACAAGGCGTTAACGCTTAGATCTGATTACCAGTCCTCATCGCCCCATTCCGCGGCTTCTGCAGCCAGCGCTGCGGCTAGTCTCAGAACGTCATCATCACTCATATCAGCAGTGGCATCCATAGGCTCTTCCAAAGATGCTATCTGTTCTGGGGTGAGTTCTTCTTCATCCGGATCTCCGCATGCTTCTTTTAAAACAGCTTCAAGCTCTTCCTTGATAATCTGTTTAAGTTGTGATTCTGTAATTTTCATAGTTATTTTAACCCTTCTGGGCGTTCCCCTTGGCATTACCATAACTTCTCAGGGCAGCAATTGCTGTCGCGACGTCTAAGCCTTTAAGTGCTTGTACTCGGATCGATGCTCCGGGTCCGCCAGAAACAAATGCCGACGCCCACCGGTGGTGACCATCGAGAATAAAGTTTTTATCCCCATCTTGAATAGCAATTAAATTTGGTTTCCCGAAAGCTTCTCCGCCGGGCTTGGTGCCTCCAAAATTCATAATATTATACATACACTTGTCTAGATAAACTGCATTTTGTGTAGGATATGATTTGCTCACAGCGATAGGTGTTGGGCTAAGAGTCACCGCGCTGTCATCATTGGGATTGCCGTCTGCCTTTCCTTTCCTCAGCCACTGCGATGCAGCCTCCGGATCTTTGTTTAAGTCTCTAGGGAAATCTTCTTCTGATGGCTTTGAGTCCATGTCCGGAGCAAAGGGTGGCTTAACGTCAAGTTCACCTTGAGATAGATCCGTCCCTAGATCGCTGACTTGCCCATACTCGCCTTCCCCTCTATCGGGATCAACAACGGGCATTTCAATCCGTTTCGGGTTTTGATCAGCACCGGCAAATTGCTTCTCAAGTAAGCGGACATTGGCAATCATTTTATCCATCCCGCCAATACTAGCTAATTCTTCCTCAGCATTCTTGGGCGGATTCATCGATGCTAGCCGTGCCCACGTTTCTCGAATAACATCATCAGGAATTCCTTTTCCAGTAAGTGGCACGTCCTTTGGCGCATCTGCTGGCCAAGTACCTCCTGCTTCTGCTTCGGGAGCCGCTTCCGGGGGCGCTTCTGGTGCAGCTTCTGGCGCCGGTCGTGCCATTGCCTCTTCTTCTTCTGCTTCCCGAATAAACTTCCGGAAATTCTCCATTATCAATTGGTGTTTCATTTTGAATCCTTCCTAATTTCTTTTAATTCCTCAGCGATCATGCGCTTAAGCTTATCACGATCGAGGGCTTCGCGGTGGGGGGAGTGTCGGCTTTGAGAGTATCCGACATTGCCCTCGCCGGAATCGCGCCATTCCTCTTCGTCCTCGGAGGGATGCAGTCGGTAGCCGCGCTTCCGAGAAGGCGCCTTATTAAGTCTTGCTAGCCGGTTGGCTGTGCGTTGTTCGAGGTCGTAACGCCGGTTGGCTGCTGCATTCTCTTTATTGCGGAGTGCCCTCGCCTCGTCATCGGCTTCCGCCTGTTCCCGATCTATAATCGCCTGTTTTGCAGCAGCAGTCCTCGCCGCCGTCTCTGCTCTATGTTTTTCGTTCGACGCCACAACCGCAGCGTACTTCTTATCTCTATCTCTTTTCGCGTGCTTGCCTTGACGCGAAAAGGCAGTTCCGTGACCGTGCGTAAATTTATCAGCAAACGCGTCGGTTGCGCTATCAACGTGTTGAAGCGTGCCCTGTACAAGATCATCAATAAAGTCCGTGACAATTTCGCCGGCACCGGCTGCGCCATCTTTTACGGCTTCTGCATTATCTTTAATCCAGTCCCAAACGTCTTCGCCTGAGTCTTTAATGATGTCGACCATATCCGAAATGATATTCTCTTTAATGAGCGCTTGCCGCTCTTCTTTAATAATCTGTTTAAGTTGTGTTTTTGTAATTTTCATTGTTCTAGTCCTTCGAAATCTAGGTCTTCTCCACCTTCTTCTGGCATTGCCACCTCTTCCCCGCCCATATCGTCACCGGTGGCTTCTGCCTCTTTCTCGGCTTCGTACTCTGGAGTAGTAGGCTCTTCAGGAGTGCCCTCCAACTCAGATTCCCACTGGTCAAAATATAGTTTGAGGTTAGTGATCAAATAATCGTAATATTGTTTCCGGTCTTCTTCGGCGCCTAGGTTGGCATATGCTTCAGTAACATTCTTCTCAATCTTGTTCCATGCATCAAGAGCATAGTTGCGACCGGTCTTGTCTCCTGTATCATCAACTTCGACACCGCTAGCAAATTCTGCTCTCGCAGCCTCCTCTGGATCTTCTTCTTCAGGCTCTTGACCTAGCAAGGGCGCTTCTGCTTCAACCTCATCTTCCGGGGTATCACCTACTGATAGCTCTGTTTCATAGAGCACTCTTACTGCCTCTTCAAGCGCGTCAAATGCGTCAGCCTCCTCCCCGCCCGTCGTAGTATCATCGGCGGCATTAGGAAGCCCGCTAACGCGTTCTATGCCTAGTGCCTTAACAACTGCGTTGATGATGTGTGCTCGAAATGACAGTCTTTGCTCAACGCTGGTTGTGAGGGTCTTGTATGATTTCTCAAGTTCTGTGAGAGTGTTTGTGTTCAAGAGCATCTGATCCAGTGCGTTTCCGCCGGTATTCATTGTCGGACCTTCGGTAGCGGAACTATCTTCTTTTAGTAATGCGCGGATCAGTGCTCGAAGTTTGTTGTCTTCTGTCAAAACGCCTGAGCGCTTATTCTGAACAATACGTATTGCTTTGCGGATGTTCTCTCGCAAAATCATTTCGTTATATAAATCAATGCGGTTCATTTCTTCCCCTCTGCCACTCCGTGAGCAAAGCGATACTGTGGATCAGTATTCAATCTATCACGATGCGCGGCTTGTTCAACGCCAGTCTGTTCAAACTTGGCAATCCAACGGAGTGCGTATTGTAGCTTCTCGGAAGGCTTACTGCCGGGAAGGTTGGAATTCATAAGGAACTCAAACAACTCGTAGTATGCTTCTTGTCCTGCATCCATCTCTTCGTCAGACAAAGGTTCAATATCAATTGACCCGCCTGTAAACCGATTTTCTGTGAAACGGTTAAAATTCTCTAGTAATGTTTTCATGTCGCTCATGTTATAAATAGTCCTTATTAGCCGGAAGTGACATTAGCGCCGGCTCTTCTTTTTGCTAATGTTTCAATTTCGTCGCCCGGTTCGTATGTCGGGTCTCTTTCCACCGGATCCAAAGCTAAGTTTGCTGGACCCCACGCTAAGTCTGCCATGTTCTCTTCTATCTCTTCTTCATCGTCTTCTCTAATTAGTGAATCAGCCTCTTTTTCCTCACCGCTCGCGCCCTCAACAGCACCGCCAGCCATAGCTGACATTTCGTCAATAGTTTCTTTCATTGAACGCGTTTTTAAATCTTGCGTTATTGAATCAAGTTCAGCAAAATCATCAGCATTTAAGCTTTTTAGAATTCTGGTCATGATTTCTTTATAGTCCGCTTCGGTCGCTCCATAATCTTTAATAGGAGGCGCTTGGTGTACAGGTGCATCTTCCAAGCCTCGCATAGCAGCTAATAAATCGTCAGAAGCAGTTACTTCGTCGATAGTTTGCTCAATCATTTCAAATAACATTTCAGCAATCTGTGCTTGCTCCGGATCACTCATTGCTACTTGAGCGCCCATCATGTTAATAACTTCCTCGGCTTGGCTTCGGATAGCTTGTGGTAAGAACTCCGCAACTGTTGACACGTCACCTGCTTCGATAGCATTGCGGAAGTCTGTTGCGCTGAGGTCAACTGTTATTTCTCTTTCTTCGCCAGTCTCTTGATCTACTTCTACTACTTGACGCGTAAAGTCTTTTCCCTTGACACTGACTGCATATTGTTCACCGGCTAAAATGCGCACACCTTCTCTGGCGTACTTTTGTACGCTGCCAGCAAAACGTGAATGATCACCCCCTTTGGTGCTGACTCCAAGTATTACATGGTCGCCGGGCTGTGCCTTTTGAGGATCGTTGTCCTCGTTGCCTACAAAATCGTAGGTCATTTTAACCGGTGAATTCGTTGATGAGATATTAACCTTTACCGTTTCTGTTAAACCATATGCTTCAATATATTTGTTCCAAAGGTTTATGGAGTGCTCGGAGGTAAAGTCGATTGCCTCGCCATACTCTCCGTCGCTCTGTCGGCTAAGGGGTGAGACGAAGATTCTAACTTCATCTGCCATGACTGAATACTGCCTAGCCATGGCAAAATGCCCGCGGTGTGGGAGCTTAAACGCCCCGGGAATAATAGCGATGGTGCGCTTGCGAAGCTGTTTATTGTTCGCTTCATCCACTCTGTCAATCGCTTGTACATCGCCTCTCCCATATCTAAATAGTCCCAAAATCTGATTGATAGGTGCAAAGTTGCCAGTGAACTTATACATCTGTCCGTTCCAAGTAAACACAAAGCCTTCGACCGCAGTATTAACGTTGTCGTGGCTCTTGAGCTTCTTGAGTTGTCTTATTAAAATCTCATGGGCTTCATCTTTGCCCGGTCCATCGTAAGTTTGAATCTTATCGATAGCAGTCGCGACCTCATCACGTAGTCTGCCTAACTCATTTTCATTGTCAAGAATATATGCGCTTTCTAACCCCTTCAGCATTTCTACAGCGAAGTCGTGGATGGCATCTTCAATTGGTTCGATGATTTCACCAAGAAGTTTCTTCTTATTATTCTTTTCGAGTAACTGGGATAGTGCTGCAATCTCTTGCTCATCTCTGAGCATCTTACGCACTTTACGAATATTCACCCGACCCTTTACCGATTTGAAGTGATCAATAATATGTGCAATCACTTCTTTGTTTGCGCTCGGCACTGCTCTCTTAATAATAGGAGTCAGTTTCATGTCTGTGTATTGACCAATGGTCATATTGCCGCTGAACCCTGCGTGGTTCATGCGACGTAGAGTACCCTCAAGGATGCTACGGTCTGAAAGCGCCTGTAGCTGTAATGCAGCCGTCTTACGCACAGAGAAGGGTTCGTCTATGGTTGCTTCTTCAAAGCGGTCCAGAACATCATCTAGCGTCTGTGAGATGCGCTCGATTGCAGAGTCGGTAATGTTGACAACTGTATCATTCTCTTCGATATATTGTTTATGACCAGAGGAGTGAATTGATAATACATTTGCATCATAGTTTACAACGTTAGATGCGCCCGGTCCTTGAATCTCTGTGTTCAAGAATACCGGGGCTTCTGAACCAAAGAGCATTTGCTGCTCCTCGGGCGTCATAGTTCTCACAGCTTTTTCAAAGGCACGGAAAGATGCTTGGTAGATTCTCTTTACACCTTCACCACCCTTGAATACACGCGCAGCGAGGTCAGCAGTGTTACTGCCTCCCTTACGCATGTCGCCTTTATTACGAGCGTAACGAGCTTCACCTTCAACATAACTGAGGTAGATATTGTAGCCATCTGTTTTTTCGGTCCCAACCAATTCACCACGCGCAGCGGTGCTAAGGATCTCCTCCATGTCTGAATAGGAGAGATCAGGATTATCATACAGATGTGCCAAATGCCCGGCAACGCCACCTTCTAAAAGGAGTCGCTTACCACGCTTCTCTGCTTCTCTCAGTAATTTCTTGTAAAGCTTATCATCCATCACTACCCTTCGCCTCTTCTAAAACTTGTAGTTTTTCTTGGAGAAGGGTAACTTCGTTTTGAAGCCTGCGAACTGAGCGACGAATCTCTTTGAGATGAGACTTTGCAATCTCTACTCGACGTTCATCGGTTCTAGTATTCGGACGAAGCTTTCCAATGACCTCTTCTAGAGATTGAATGAAACTAGCAACAGATGGCACTTGTCCTTCTGTCAAAAACCTTCTGGTTATTTTATCAAAATCAATCTGCTTTCGATGCATCGGATGAAACCTTCTTTACTGCTTTTACTGCTTTTTTTACTGCTTTTTTTGTAGTCTTCGCGGTCGCCGGCGAAACTTTCTTGACAACCGGTGGTGGCTCAACAACGGGCGCTGCCTTAACAACGGGCGCTGCCTTAACAACGGGTGCTGCTTCAACGACAGGTGTTTTCATAAGGTCTTTGCGAATTCTAAATCGCTTCCATGATTTGCCCATTATTGCTTACTCCACTTGCACAGCTTCTCAAAGAGAAGATTGTTCCGGCGCTGAAAAGTTTCTTGGAGGTCATCAGTAGATTCATCATCGGAATCCTTTGCTTCTTCCTTTACTTCTTTATCATCGTCCTTCTTCAACCATGGCGGCTTATTGCCTTCGTCCTTGCTTTCGTCATCATCGCGCTTGTACTCACCTTCTCTTAAAAGACCCGCTGCTTGTAAGATCTCAATAGCTTCCGGCGGCAAGTTGGTTTTGTTCAAACCTCTAAGTTGGTCCGGACCCCATCCGGCATCCGCAAGAGCCATCAATTCTGCCGTGCTAAGCACCCCTTCTCTGCTTTCAGTGGTTACTTCAGCATCAGTATCGTCATTGTCGCTGCCTTCAGTGGTTACTTCGGCATCATCATCGTCATCAGAAGCTTCTTCTAGGTTTTGACCTGCGCCTCCGCTGGATGAAACTCCTTGGCGTCGGTCAGAGGATGCTCGACCTTGCTCACGATCGCTATCGTTGCGGTCTCCTTGACCTTCTTCTTGGACATCTTCGTCCTCTTCGCTTTCGGTTGTAACCTCAGCATTTTTAAAGACCTCAGCGACAATCCGCTGGACCAGTTTTTCATGTTCAGACATGGTAATATACTCCTTGTTATTATAAATAGTTTCTTTCAAATTGTTACGCCTTTTTGATTTATGCTGGTCTTCCCAGTCCCTCATAACCATGGATGCGTAAGCTTCTTGTTCCATTTTTCTTAAGTGTCCATCCGTCTGTGCATAGCCATCCCCTGTTTCCCCCATCTTCTCTGGAGATAAATCTCCACGACAGTTCTGTGTATGATGAACTAGCTCATGAGCTAGAGACCTTAATAAATCTTTTGGGTGTCTCCCGTCTACGTAGAGGGTGACAGTGTAATTGTCCGGTTGATAGTGCGCTGTCTTCCCAAGCGGGTTTTGTGCATTTTCGGGATCTGATTCATATACAATCTGCGCGGGTTTATCAAACCCTAGATATTCTTGAGCATATGGATAAAACCGCTTTGCCATTTTGGTCAAAGCGGACATATCCTGTCCTGAGTTGTTTTGAATATTACACATCTTTAAGCTTTCGAACAGCCTCTTGTAATCTTCTTATTTTATACTTTAATGAAATCTCAGAAATGATAGTATTGAATACATCCGCGGAAACATTCTCGACCTTAATCTGATTTGTTTGTGCCCACTGTTCAACTGACTTAATAATAACAGCAACGTCTTGCTGGGCAATACCAAGCGCGTCCCTGTTTTTAGCTAGCGCGCTTTGAAGACCCTCACCGCCCTTGCCCTTGAAGACCTTAATGATTGGTGCATCATCTGGCGCAGTGTTTTGTACGGTAGGCTTGACCTCTTCTGGTGCCGCCTCTTCTCCGGGTGCTCCTGCGCCGTACGTTGATGGGTCGTCTGGATCAATGCCACCCTCCTCCATCCCCATCTGCATCCTTCTAATCGCCTCCTTGTCTCCAGAAGCCATAATTCTATCGTAGCCCTTTTTGCTAAACTTGCCGGTTTTCGAATCGAAAGCATCAAGTCCTAACTTTTGCATTCTAGCCATTCTCGCATCACGCGCCAAACTTCCTGCCTTCTTTGATCTCTTGGCTTTGTCGGGATTAGAGTGGAGGTTGCCAAGTCCTTCTAGAACCTCTTGAATCGTAATCGGCTGTCCGTAGTGTTTTTGCATTTCGTTCTCAACAAGACCGTACCATGCCCAGCCTTGGATTTCATCCAGTACTGCTTCGTTAACGGTTACGCCTTGCGCCTTAAGTTGCTTCGCGATGTGCTTGAGCACGGCACCCATGGCTTTGCCCTTTAAAGGTACCTGTAGTTGCCCCTTGTTACTGGCGCGGGCAAGGAAGCTTTGCAAGCCCTTTCCGCCCTTCCCTTTGAACACGAAGGCTTCTTTGCCCCCGCCTTCTGCCTCGGCTTCTCCTGCACCCCCTGCTTCACCCGGAGCATCATCAAGTGCAGCGTCGACCCCCTGTATCACCTTATCTCCTCCAGCCTCAAGCCCGGGCTTAAGCTGGTCAAGATCCATGCTATCGTCCACTCCTTGTAGAAGATCAATAATCTTGCGGAGATACGCCTCGAAATCAGCGGGATCTTCAGCTTGTTTTGCTGCAGCCTTCATCTCTTCTTCATCTGGCATTTTCGCAGCGACTTTCTGAGCTACCGCCGCGGCTTTCTTTTGAGGCTCAGTATCATATACTCCTTGTTGAGTAACGTTGGTTATGATCTTGTGTAAATTAATAAGGGGCGCTGCAGCCTTCTTAAAGAAGCCCCCGATGCTCGCGCCAATGCCGCCTCCACCAGACTGATCTTTCTCTCCTAGGATTGCTTTTGCTTCAGCAACATCTTCTTCTGGAAGACCATATGCGTCGGCATTTTCATTAACCCATTCGGCGAATGTCTCTTCGTCCATGCCATGTTTCTCAACCATTTCCTTTTTGGTCTCTTCGGTTGTTGCTGAATATTCCAGCACTAGAATCTCCGCTAGCAGGTGCGCAGCGTAATTCGGAAACTTGGTTTCTTTGATGGATTTTTTGAGAGCGTTTTTCAGCACCTCTTCGTTCACAACTTGTCGAATCTGTGATTCGCTGATTTTGATTTTCATTATGGGGATTCCTTATAAGATAAAAACTTTTCTTTGCATTCTTTATTGTTGTAGCAAATATACTCTACGTAGTTGCCCCAAGGATCTGTAACATATACTCCATGTGTTCCATCTCTGTGTTTGACTACTTGACCCATGTGTTCTGGCAAGTCTTCCAAACATTCGACCAAGACTCCAATATGAGGCTTGTTCGGACCATGGGAAGATAATATTAAAGCTATACAAGTGTTTTCCATTTGTAGACGATAATAGGTGTCTTCTTTATGTGTTACTTCTCCTCCACAATTATTAATGTACCAGTTGGCAGCTTCGTCTAGATCATCAACGACGATCGCAATATGATCTATAGTGGGCACCGCGGTATGTTCCTTGGACACAATAAATAGTTAGCAAATCTTTAAAACAACCTCTGAAATTGCTAGCTTTCTACATACTTGCCGTATGAGAGTATGCGAAGCTGCTGCGAGCTTTCTTGAGCTATACTATTTTTGTGAGCCCAAAAAACAAAACAGTCTCCATCTGAGACACTTCTGTCGTACCGAGGGACTGTTGATATTACGATTCCAATCTCGCGACCATTATAGACCTTTTGTTCCATTAGGTGATAGTCGAATCGGAGTTGTTTTGATTTGAGTGTTACTAGATCGCCTTTACTCACTAATGATCCTGTTATTCTTCTTTCCACTAATATAGCCACCTTTGGAGACCAATTTAACAGATGTAACGATTAGATTCTTTTCATGTACGCGTTTATCATCTTTTGAGTTCATTGGCACAACCTTCGCCATGGCAACCTTCCGAATATCGCGATCTTCAACATATAGTTCGCTAATAACCCCAAAACGCTTCGATTGTCGTGAACAAAGCGGATCACCGCCGTTTGGACCTTTTGGGGCGTCCGGTTCCCAAACCCACTCGACCCAATACACCAAATCGCCAATATTTAGCTTTTTGGCATGTCTAGCGCCGAAAACTGGTTTTTCTTTGTTCAAAGCCATGCTATATTAAATAGTGTAGCGTTTAATAACTTCTAGAAGCGTTTTCATCGCATTTTCGTCGTTCATTCGATGATCTTTTCCAACTTCGACCAATTCTGCGCCCGAAGCTTCGGATAAAAGCTTGGAATCGGCAAATTTAACAATTCTGTCTTCCTTTGCATGCAAAATCGTTGAATTTCCGCGACAAACGCTCCATGGCGCGTATTTTCCCCAAGCCGGGCAGATTAAAACCATTGGAACGGTCGTATTCGTCGCCATAGCGACCGCACCACCTCTTGACGAGCCAATAACGAGGTCTGGCTTCACTTTTTCCATAATTTCGCGTGCTGCAACGACCGATTGCTCCCAATTGTGCGAAATTAGCTTTGGAGCGAAGACCTCATGCCCATTCTCGCGTAAAAACTTGCATTTTTGGGAATTTGGGCTTGACATCCGCCCGTGAAGGTAAACAATGCGCATTTTGACTCCTATTTTGAGTGCTTATCAGCAATTGCCGCAGCAGCCCACGCATAGGGCTTGATTTTACTTACAAAACCAGCATTTGTCGCGAACCCAGTGAGGGCATCAACGAATTTGCTGGTTTTTGCTGTTTCTTTAGAGGATACATCGATATGAAGTTCAATATTCGCCTCTGGGAACTGGTTTGAGAGCTTCATAGCCATGGCTACCGCCTTTGAGACCTCGGAGAAGATACGATAAGACAAATTGCGGTACTTCTTTGCAGGATACCGCTCACGAACCCAATAATACCTTCCGCCGCGCTGCTGATCGCCACCATGTAGGCAGATAGCCGTAGCAAAGATGCATATATCACCTTTCACAAAGCTATCACACCCTATAAAGACATTCCCGTTGTTAGATATGTGGGCAGCAAGCTCTTGTTCAATGCTTTCCATCGAAATCTCATAACCAGAACCTGTATGCCATCTTTTCATATACTATCATAACCTATTATTGGGGCTGTGTCAAGTATTTAGTTGTGATGACCGGGAACTTCTGCCATTTGTTTCTTTAATTGAGCTAATTGTGCTTTGGCGCTCGCTCTTGCAGAATCCTCTGCCGGCTCCGGAACCGCGATATCGGGTGCAGCACTTAGTTTCTTTTCAATGGCAGCTTTCAATCTGGCTCTAAGGCTTTGGGTACCACTAGTGGCATCTTTAAGCCGTTTAAGTACCGCCTCAACGTCAGCTATCTGGGCATCTGCTTCGTTCTTAATCTCTTGCAATGTCAAGTCCGGACTCATAGCCCACCTGAAGAAACTCTCATAATCATCTGCCTCGCTCATCAGCCCAGCCCGCCGCATCTTTGAAATTGTGCTAGCAGCGTTGAGTATTTGTTCGCGGTTCTTACTCTCTCCCATCCACGCGCCCGCTGCAGTTTGTGCATGCTTTGATTGAGCGCCTTTCGCTGGGGTTGAATGATATTCAATCGAATGCAAGGACTTTAACATATCTTGAAGAAGTTTGATCATCTGCATATCTCGATCTTCTTCTCCCCTTGCTACAGTTTTTAACACCATGTCCCGCAGGTCATCAGCCGTTAACCCAGCCTTTTTCAGTTGCTCGGGCGGAGCCTGTGGGCGCGCCTTTTTGTCTCCCCATTTGCGTTCCGCAAGTCTTTTATGTTCTTTGCGAATCATTGATTTCAGCATTCCTTCGAATGTTGCTTTAGGGGCACTGGACTCTTCTTCCTCTTCTTCTGGTTCTGGTTCTTCTTCCTGTTGCTGTACAGCATCGGCGCTAGCTTTTCTCTCATCATTCGCTGCTTCTGCATCTGCCGTCTGAGCTTCTTGATCTGCTTTTCTCTGTTCTGCTTCTTCTTCGGCACTATCCTGAGCGGTCTCTTGATCCGTGGCTAAGGCGCCTCCCAAGTTTGGCAACTCTCCACCAAACTCTTCTGCTGCGCTAGCTGTTTCTTCTCCTGCTTTGCTCAGGTTCTCACCTTCGCTCCCCATGTCTTCTATGGCTCCCTGTAGTTTCTCTGTAGCTGCTGCTCTTTCTTCTGCTGCTTTGGCAGCTTCTTCAGAAGCGCCTTGGGATTCCTGACCTGCCTTGTCGGAGAGGTCAGCGAGCTTTTGCATCTCTTTGCCCAAACTATCATGAGCGGAAGCCAACTCTTCTCTTCTCTTAGCAACGTCTCCAGCCTTTGCTGTAGCCTTGCCCTCCAATTCCTTAGCTTTGGCAATCTTCTGATGAGCAGATTTTTCGCTGCTTATAGCATCAGCTACGGCGCCCTGCATTTTTGCAACTTCAGCTTGTTTGGCTGCTAGCTCTCCGCGGGCTTTTGATTCCTTTCCACTAGCGTCACCGAATGCCGTCGCCATTTCGCCTGCATCCTCTGCTGCGCCGGTTGCTTCCAAGTCTGCCTCTTGCACAACTTCTCTCTTTTTATAAATCTCTTCTGGTGGTGGTTCGCCTTCGCCGAATCCTCGCTTCTTGGATTCATTAAGCGGTAAGTTCTCATCTAGATAAGCCTTTATCACATCTGGCTTTCTTAAGAAAGGTAACTTTGATGTACTAATGCCAAGCTCATCGGCGACTTCTTGTAATGAATCAGAAATGTCAGATCCCACTTGGATTTCTCTGTTGAGTACCTTAGACTTCAAAGTCGTAAGAACTCTCTGCTCTTCTCGGCTTAAGCGCTTAAGCCATTTCGACCACTTCTCGCCGCCGGCGCCACCGCCAGTAATTTCCTTGCCGCCCCAGTGGTCCGGACACCCGCCAGATGGTTTAATAATCTTATTTCCAAATGCGCCGTCTAAACCATTCTTCGACCATGTACAAACCCAGTTAAGTGCATCCTTGGGATAGAACTTAACATCGCCTTTCCATGCCTTGTGGCGATCTGGCCAGCCGCCAACATTTTTACCAAGCTTGGCTGCAGCAATTCTGAGAATGTCATCAAATTTAAGCTTTTTGGCATTTGGCATGCCGGCAAGTTTCACGGATAACTTGAGAACCTCTTTCTCATCTTTAGATCTTTTTGTCCACCAGTCGGCATCTCTTTCAAATTCAGTTTCCGCATCCGCTGTATCCATTGCGACCGCATTCCAGTCAAGCTCGGTTAAAACCTCAGCAATGAGGTCTTTCAAATCTTTAGTGTTCATTTTCTTGGGTAGTATCCATGGCTGTGTGCATATTGAGGATCATCAAGTAAGACTCGATATACTCCCTTACGAATTCTATTAATCTTATCTTGGGTAACTCCGAGCCGGCTCGCAGAGTCACTGCTTAATGCTTGGTCAATTAAATCCATGACACCATCTGCGTCAAAGAGCTTCCGGTTGTGTTTTGCGCCAGCATCATTATGATCCAACATTTCCATCAGGTTACCAACGTTAACTCCTAGAACGTTATTAATCGCGCTCTTGAGTCGTGCAAGCTCTTGTGGTGTTATGATACCATACTCTTGCTCCATAATCAAAAGATTGTAAAGCTTGTTCGCAGTGTCTCTGCGCATCCTACTTTCGTTCATGCGCCGGCGCATACCTGCGCGCTTAGGAAACTCTTCGCCCTCTTCGGGAGTGAGCATCTCTTCTTCTTCTGCCGCGTCCAACTCATCGTCAACCATCTGCTGAGCCATGGCTGAGTTCTCTTGTCCCAAGTCATCCAAGTCTTGCTCGACCCTTTCTTGGTTCCACCAGTCTTCGTGTTGGCGAGTAGTTTGATCGTGTAACTGCTCAAGCTCTTCCAACGACATTTCGCTGAAATTAATCCAACGCGGTCGTATCCCATTGATATCCTTATACATGTCGGAGATATCAGAAGCTAAGGCATCAAGCAACTCTTGACCTTCCAAGGGCTGACCGTGTGTTTCTGTTTCGGGTTCTTCTGCATTAAGGTTCTCTGAGCCGCTCATTGCTTCGCGGATCAAGTCTTTGATCGTATCCAACATATTGTCTGTCTTTCTATTTTTTGATTGCATTTTTTAGTGCTCGCTTAAAGTTTTCCTTGATTAAGGCTTGTCGAAGATTCTCCCTAAAACCAATTGGTCGCTTCTCTTCTTCGGGCTCATTCAATCCCATCTCTATAGCTATGTGGTTTAAAACATCAACCGCATCGTTATGAGAGAGATTAGCTTCAGCCATCAGATCCAACATTTGGTTTGCGACGTCTTCAACGCTGCCGGGCACAAGTTCGTGTTGAGACTCACCGGGCAGGGGCTGACCCCAGTTGCCACCGGGCTCCATTTGTACGTCATCCTCGTTGAGCTTAGATTCTTTCATCATCGCTGACAGATTGCGATATAGTTTCTTTAATACATCAGGTCCGCCCTTGACGGCAGTTTTCCCGTGATCGATCAGAGCGCCAAGTACTTGCGCATATTCGTCGGGCTTATCAATCTTTGCAATTTTTTGAAGGACCACACTAACATCAGTCTTTTGTTCGCCTCCGCCGGCACTATGCAAAGCGCTTGCGTCCGGTCCTGCGGGCGCCTGCTCTTCGGCTTCACCTACCATGGTTTCTCTAATAACCAACCTCAGTTGATTTAAATTAATATTTTTCATTCTAGACTCCTATGTCTCTTAAATCTGCCAAGGCAGTGTCGCTACTCTCGCCGGAAAGCCACATATCATAATAGTTGACATCCTTTGGCAAATCGTCTTCGTGTTCTATGGGAAGCCCCATATGCATAGCTCCAGAAATTAATTCATCGAGCCACTGTTCAAACGAGATGCCATCTCGCCGGACTGTCTTTCCGGCGTGGTCGACCGCGTTTTGCGTGCGTATTTTTTCTAAGGATTCTCTAATCATAATCTTGAGAGCCTTCTCATTTATTTTCATCGGTAATATACCTCTGTCTATAAATAGCTATAAGTTTAGATAAAAGAAATAGTTAAACTATAAATTTGCGAACTCTCTATCAAATGTAAAAATATTGTAACAAAGCTTAGCTAATCTAGTGAAACCCAATCTTTGTAATGCGACCCTCGGGGATGCGGATGATGTCACCATTTGCAGTCTGAGCGACTAATCTTCCGCTCTCGTCGGCTGGATATTTTGGCATTACTTTTATTGGTGTGCCTATAGGAACTCGTACCATAGTCCTCTTGTTAAGTTCGTAGAACCACTCTGTGCCTTCATCACTGATAACAGTCTCCAGCGAGGGTGCCGCGCCACGGAGAGATGAAAGCAAAGAATCCATTGCACCGGATAGGCTGCTGGAAAGGTCGGTTATGTTTGTCATGGTTAATTCCTCTATATGAAGTAGTTGTTCAGCCATTAAAACTGCCGCTATGGACTGCGTTTCTTATGGGAATCACCGGTGAATTAATAATTTCAAGCTCGCTCTCAGAATAGATCCAATCATTCCCTGCAATTCTAACAACATACGCTGGTTCCAAAAGATAACCATCATCTAGGGTTTCTCGATATAACCAATTTTCTATGATCGCTTGCGCCATTGAATCCATGCGCCACGGATCGGCACCACTAATAATAAGACCTACTTTTTTATTATTGTCATCAGAGACGCAACTTTGTATGCGCACCAGCGAACCTATAATAAAATCGCCATCATCGCTATCGTGATAGCTCATAGATTAACTATGCGCCGGTATCGCCAGTGTCCGCCCCTGATCCGGTGCCGTATGGATCATCCGGATCATAATGATAAGCAATCTCTACGTGATCGTTGCCCGCGGGTATTACATTAAAGTATACAGTGTTGTCAGAGGGCTGGTACCACCAGTCCCAGTTCAATGCTCCGTTGATAAATACACGGATAGTAGATTCATCACTGACAACATATGTAAGCTCTAATTCCTCATACGGTTCCAGCCGCGCAGAAGCGTCAGTCACTCCGGGTGACCAATCTTCTTCACAAATGTCTACAACAACTCCACCAAAGAAGTTAGTTGCTTCCATATATCTGTCGCCAATATCAATTGGGTTTGGAGGGCTAGTACACACAGAGTCTGCTTGCTCAACATTATTAATGCTAGCCAAGAAAGCACTGCCGCCGCGCAACGAACCATACCATGATTTAAAGTTTGCAATGTCCGGAAAGTGCGCATCGCTCTGGTCTTCTTCGTCGGACACCATAACTACCAAGAGCGCTGCATCTGGTCGCATCCACGTTGCCGCGTAAGAGTTGTTAACAACATATTCGTATGCAGCATCAAAGCCTTCTTCGCGCCCGCCTCTTCCCATAGCATTGTACATGTCCATAGCGTCATCGATATCATCACCGGGTACTAACGGGAACTGCGCCTCTGTAGCGGCTTGGGTGGGATCGTTGCTTAGCATTGCCAGCCGCCAGCCGCTCTCAGGCAGCGCTTCAAGCATGGCTTCAATACCAGCCATCAGTTGGGCATCCCATCGATGCATTGAACCAGAGGTATCAATAATCCAAAGGATATCAACACCGTCAACGCTTTGAGGTTGATCAAAAGAGTCTACCCAGATCTCTCCGTACTCTGTTTCTCCGGGCACTTCGACTTCAATATATACCGGTACTTCAACTTCAACAATCACATCTTCGTATATGTATACGGTCTCTCCGCCTCCCGGCGCGTGAACTACATAATCGATGCCTCCGGTGCATCCTGTTATAAATGCAATCATCGCCCCGATTGTTAGAAGTGTTTTTTTCATAATGTATCCCTCCCGGTATTAATAAACTTTTTTTATTCTGAACCTCTCCTTCTTAAGTGTGTTCTGATCTCGTTGCGTGTGATTCCCCAAGAAGGAGCAATCCACACCATATCCTCTACAAGCTGTGGCGGAAGCTGATAGCTCCAGACGCCGACGTCTACAGCGCGCACAACTCCAACGAAGTTTCCGTGCATGTCAAAGACGCCACTACCGGAGGCTCCTGGCCAACCGTAAGAGTGCATGACTAAGTTGCCGTCTTCTTCTGAAGCGATCACTCCGTCAATAGTAAGTAAGTCATGGTGAGAAGGGAAGCCTGTATAGGTCACATCTTCTCCCACCATATTAATAATGTCTTCGCGCTCAGCCGGGTTGTACCTCATCGGCGTACGCGAGTTTAGTTCGGGAATCAGAACGACTGCCATGTCGACATCTTGGGCAGTTAAGAAAACAGTTCCAAATACTGTTTCACCATTTCGTCCTTTGATTTCGACAACGCGGGCGCCGTGAGTAATGTGTGCCGCTGTGAATACAAGGTGGTGTCCGTCGATTTCGAAATAAGTGCCAGAGCCACGACCCATCGGCGTGACTACCTCTACGGCGGCGCGCCTCACTTGGCGCCGGACGCGCGCTGCGCCAGCAAGAGCGACGGTATCTTCCGTGCCAATCTCGGCATCGTTAGCATTAGCATTGTATAAGAGAGGTCGAAGAAGTGTTTCGGTATTAATCGAGACATCACTGAGCTGCCCCAATTCGCCGCCGGCTAACCGGAAAGACAACAGACTAACAGCGAAAAATGATAAGGTGACCGCCAGCACCAGCTTCGTTTTGTTGAACATTCATAAGACCTCCCAGTTTCATTTATACTCTAAGGTAACTATGAGCGGGGAAGACTAATCTCGGCGAATTCGAATTTTTTATTTTTCTCGAAAACTTTTCTCTAAAAATTTCCCACCCTATCAAGCACTTAGTAGCAGCTAAATTTGTGGTTTTTCTTTAGGGCATTCGTAGTAAGTAAAATCTCCTTCTTCAATCGCAACCATAAGCGTGTGCTCGGGGTATTCTTTGGGATGCCAGATAAGAGAAAGGCTCCTTGCCGGATCAGCAGGGAACCATGTAATCCTCCAAACGAACAAAGGAGACGGTTGGTACATATCTCCGATCATGCGGTGTCTTGAAATTAATATTCCACGTTCGCCGGTAACGGCATCAATAACCATATCACCAGATCGAAACTTATATTTCTCTACTAAGCGACGGCGTTCAGGATCGGTCATGCCTTAAGTAGTACAGACAGCGGAGAATAAATATTCGGAATTTATGTTTAGCTAATCGGACTGATCACATATATGTCTTCGTGTTGTTCGCGTCGTATGCCAACGCCCCCAGACCAGAAGACATCGTATATAAACTTATACGGTAACCACAGATCAGGATCGGCATACTCTTGTTGTTCACGGCGCCTAATAATAACGCCAATCATCCACTGCCTCATACCTACGGCATAATAGGCTGAACCGCTTTGCGCCTTTCGAAAAGGAGTGTGAGGGATAGGATTATACCAGAGTTCATCATGCAGCCGCACTAACGAGCCGACAGAATATAGCTGGTCCTTCGGAATCGCTGATGGCTTAATGCCAAAGTTATAAGGATCGTATACATCGGACACACTGATACATAGTGTCCCACCGTAGAAGCAGGCTTAGCCTATATGCATACTCTTATACGCGCGCGTGCGCTCAGAGGCATACACGCCTTCAGCACTACCGGTCATCCTAAGCTGGAGGTAGCGGTACAGCTTCCTGATAAATGGCCATGCTGAAGCTTCATCCTCGAACTCCCACATCAATGCTACGCTTGCTTCTGTCTTAGCTTCATTTAAATAGTTTAGCTCTGTGCTCACATTGATTAGCTTATATCGGTTGTGTATCTTCTTCCGTTTAGCAAACCTTTCTGCTAGCTCCCTGATTCTTTCTACGTCCTCAATGCTCCCTGCGTACTGCAGAGTGTGCTTGCCATGATCATTCATCTTCACCCCTTTGTTTTTTTAGTCCCTCTGCTGCTCCCGACAGCAACCGCAGATCGTTGCCTCGCACCAATATTGATTTGCCTTGACATGTCGAGTGTACACGCACGTCGACCGCTCCGACCTGAAGCACTATCCCTATCCCGCTGTCCAAGTGCGGCACGTAGTCTACTGCCTGTCTATTATAACTCACTAAGTCTCCAATTTCAAACTTCATATACAAATACGATATTCCCGCTCTTTGTTCTCGCGCATGTTCCCTTCCACGGACAGTGCCTCTTAGGGCGCTCGCCTACCTTAACGTCTATGGGGGCGCCTAGGCTCCGTGAGCAGCTTGCGCGTCCTGTCATGCCCTGACATGCCCATAGAATTTTGGCGCCGCACAATGGGCACATAGGCTGTCCTATCCTTTTGTAGCAAAATGCTGCCATGTAGTAAATAGAATCTGGCTTTCGAAACCTTAGCTTTTTAATTTTGGGAATTTTGGGTCGCTATCGATCGAACGTACTTAGTTTTCCTTGACCGGTCAACCCCTATGGTACATAGATCCCGGCGCCACCCCCCGGGGGGGAGGGGTACCCTGTCGCATTTTGTTATGTAACATTTGTAGCATTAAATGTGTTACACCATATGGCAGTTAGTACCTGCTCTTTCGTCGGGTGGTTCTGTTGGTTCTTGCATGATACACTATTACATTGGCATACAATGCACCGAAGAACATAAGGTAGCCAGCGCATAGTGCAGGTACAAGCAGGACTTTCGCTGGGTTGTCTCTTACCTTCTTTACTGTATCTATTATAGATTCCTTTAAGATGTTTTTATTTGTATCCTCGGACGTTTTTCCGTCCCTCTGATAATGCACGTTGTTCCTCCCTTATCGGTTGATGAGTGCTGCCATGAATAGACAGAGCGATGCGATGACCATGGTAAAGACCACGGGTTCTGGTGCTGCAGGCATTTTGTTTCCTTTTATGTTGTTTATTTGTTTACCCTCGGCGTATATCTTTTGATACGCTCGGGATATGGTAGGTTGAACCTAGGTTATCGGCTGTCGCATGTGTCGCATTAAATGTGTTACGGTGTTATTTGTTGTCGCATTTGTAGCATTAAATGTGTTACAATGTTACGGACATATTCTGACTTGACAAAGATATCACTTGACAAGCGTAGCGTATGCCCCCTAAGTACTGTCACCCAATAAGCAGCTTAGAACCTCCCTTAATCACGACGTATCAAAATGTATACGATACTAGGCTATGTCTGCCACTGTCTGCCACTGGCTCCCACTTTGCTCCACATTGTTCCACATTGATACGTATTAATACATATACGAGACACATTGTATGCACAACACACCACATCACAATACAAGCGTGCTAACTGCGTATGAAAAGGCAAAGACTGCGAGCAGCGTTAACCAAAATACTTTATTCATTTCTTCATTTCCTCCTTAGAACCTCTACTCTCACGTTGGGTACACCTATACGTTTGAACCTCTGAAGCATACCCTTTGCGTGCTTCTCACATGATGGGAGTATTAGATGGTTCTCTTCAAAGTTTATTGTTTTATTACCCTCGGGATCTTTTACGAGAGAGGCAACAACTTGAACCACTGAATGACTTGGCTTGCCATGACACTGACCTGCGGTGCAAGCGCGATAGTACCGCTTCTTCCTTGCCTTTCGCTTGATCTTCTTTTTCTTCTTAGCCTCGGCAGTCACCTGCTTAGCGAACGCGTCTGCATCAACGGCTGTCAGTGCTTCATCAATCTCTTTGAATTCGTCTACGTCGACGCTCACTCGTCACCTCCATATCCAAACATTAAATCTGTTCTGTTTTCGCTTAGCGCAACCTTAATAATATCAGGACATGTCACCTCATGGCTGCCGGGAACGATAGCGACGAGAAACCAGTTTGAAGGCAGCCTATTGGCGATTGCCCTAAACGCCGGTCCAGTGTCATGCGGCGCTGCTAGCACCTGACTCACCACATTCATTCCCTTTTCGCCATGCTCAAAGGCTACAGCAGTCCAACTCTTTTCACTCATTACCATTTGCTCCATATAAAAATGATACTTACCGTTAGTACAACGCCTGTTCCACCCATCACCTGATAAGCAAGGAACACACTCGACAATGCGGCGATTGATATAAACAATTTATGCTTCTCTTTCCTCGTCATTCGTCTCCCTCCTCTTTGAAGGATCGAATATTCTCACGTTGTCTTTCGGTCCTTCGCCGTTGTAGTACCAGTCAATGACTTCCGACAGGAACCCATGGGCGTCGGCAAACACACGTTGCGAAAGTGCAGGATTATCCTCGATAGTTTGCATCAAACCCACAACTTCTTCCCACATGCCTTCGTGATAATAGTCACGAATCGCTTGTACGATTATATCTCTCAATACTTCGTCGGTGGGTTGAGACAAACGTTGCTCTTCGCTGGTGGTCATCGGCGCACCTTAATGTGTCTTTCTTCCACAAGGACGGGCTTCACGCCTCCGATGGGCAAGACCTTGTAACGGCGGTTGCCCTTGCACGCGCTAACAATGTCCTCATCGGCAGCCATCACTAGACCGCCGCGGCGAAACTGCTGAGCAAGCCTGTGGTCGCACCCAGAAGCCGGCTGGACTGTTGACCCAACCGCGAACTTAGCCGCGGCTGAGTAGCCAGCCAGCACCTTTGTCGCGTACTTGTTAGTGGTCATCGCATCAAACTGCTTCATGGTCGGAACGAATTCAGAATCAGTCAGAACACGGTCGACAAGATCATGAAAATAAGTGGTTGAACGATAATACTTTGCACATTGAATCATCCGATCCCGGTTCTCGCCGGCATAGTCAGACGCCCAAGTCGACGCAGCCTCGATCCCAGCCGCGGAATAGCGCGCGGTGATCTTCGCAAGGATGTTCTTCTGCTTCTCGCTCGGTGTCCGACCTGCGGCAAGCTGCGTCAAGACCGACTCCGCGAACGTGCGATCCCAAGAGCCAACCGGGATCTTCTGAGCAAGCGCGTTTAGCTCAGTCTCTTCTGGTGATGCACCAGTCGCAAGTCGAGCCTCGACCTGAGCGATACGCTCTTTGACGAGGAAAAAGTGGTGCTTGCGACCGCTTGTCATCGTCTTGCCGCCGCTCCAGTGACGGTGCAACGACTCGATGAACGTGCGGTCGCGCCCTGTCAATCGCTCAGAGGCGAGAAGGGCGGCGAATTCGGTTTTCCAGTTTGTGCGCTTTGCCATGTGAGATTCTCCTTTGCCGGTATCGGCTCTAACTCTCTACAAGAGTTAGACGTTGCGAAGGGGTGTTTTATTCAATGAAATTAGAAAAAAGTGAAAGAAAATTGGAGGTTCAACGGTCAGGGGATCTTGATCGAGAGAGAGAGAGTGATCAGAAATTTCCCCTGACCGGAACCTCGACAAAAGGTTAATCTTCTTCGGGCAGAGCCCATAGATCGTGGGTCTGGCTCGGACTGAGAGGCTTGGAGCCCCTAAGTGTCTCGCGACCCTTGACCATGGCAGCGGTAAGATCGGCAATCGTTCCAGCATCCGACAGCTTGCGGTGAACCGCAATGATCGTCTGTAGATCTCCCTCGTTTGTGATCTCGTCCCAGATGCTGACGGCAGCAGCCGTTGAGCCGTCCGTCAAAAGGTCAGTGATTTCGGCTACATAGCCATCAATGTTTTTCATAATAAGTTCCTAAAAAGTCAACGTTTTCAAGGGGTTAGCCGAAGGCGGCAGGCTTAGGAAGCCTGACCACCCGACAGCACCTCAACGATGAAGGAGGTAACCACGATACCGCTGGTAGCGGTACACTGGTGAAGCTTGATGCAGTTCTGCACCTCGTTTCCTTCAGCACCGGCAACGGTCCACAGCTTCATGGCAACCTCGGAAGGCAGCGACACGAAGTAGTCTGCAAGGTTTTGGATCTGATCTTCGGAAAGCTCAGCCTTGAAGATCTCAAGTGCTTCCATCTTCTCGACGAGAGCGGAGTGATCGTTGATACCAAATTCCTTGGTACGGTCGATCTGACCATCATCGATGATGTTCTCGACAGTCACCTGAGCCTCGTAAGTCTTGATGAAGTCTTGAAGGGCGACAGCCGCCTCAAACCCGACGAACGCAGCCGCAAGGTTAAAGATCGTGCCGGCGTTTGCCTTAGCATCGTCAGCGCCAAGAAGCTCGGCAGCAGTCAGACATTCGCTCAGGCGATCCCAAGAACGACGAGAAGGGTAAACCTTGTTCGGCTCAAACTCGCCAGCGTGCTCAAGGTGGTTACGATTCGTGTTGATGAAGTCCCAAACGAGGCTATCAACATTGTCCTTGCCCCAAGCAAGCCAATCTTCAATGGAAGGCTCGACGTCAAACACAGTCCAGCGGTCAAGCTCGGCAGGGTCCATTTCGCCCACCTGATACTGAGCGCCGTGCTCGCCACCGTTGACGGCAGCGAAGATCAGAGTCTCAGGGTGGAGAGTCCAGCCCGCGATCTTGCGCGAGTCGGTAAGCTCAAAGATTCCCTGACGGACTTCCATCGTCGCACGGTCAACCTCATCCAAGAACAGGACAACGGGCTCGGTGCAAGCCTGAATCAGCCAGCTAAACGGGCGAAACTGCGAGCAGCCAACTCCGTTGACTTCAGCAAGCTCGGCGGAAGGCATACCAAGCAAGTCGCCCTCAGTCATTTGTGAAGCACGACGCTCGACCACTGGCAAGCCAGCAGCAGCGGCGTACTGATAAACCACGCAGGATTTACCGACACCGTGGGCACCGCGCAGAAGCACGGGCTTGAACACGCGGGTTACGTGGGGAACGACACTTGAAAAGGTCTTGAAATCTACAGCCATTTTTTACTCTCTCTTTTTGGGTGGGGCTCTCGTCCCCGTTGGTTCTCTCTAACTAACTACATTAGTTAGACGTATTTGGGTCCGGTTTTATTCAATCTTTTTTGATCTTTTTGAAGAAAGATCGGAAAAAGCGAAAGTGTCCCAATCAAAAATCAGGTCGATGACGTTGCAGGCAGCATGCCCAGCTTCGGTCAGATCCCAGTCCTCCTCGCCTTCGTCAGCCCACACAGCGAGCCCAGCCAGCACAAGCATGTCAACATGGTCGCGCTCAGCTTTCCACTCGCCAGCATGAAAGAGCGTGTTCCACTCATCATTGGTCAGGCGAAGGTCGCGGAGGGTTTCAAGGGTTACAGGCAAAATCATAGTTCTCTCTCTTTGCTTGGTACATCTATTAGACGTCTGGGGGACCGGTTTTATTCAATCTATTTGAAAGAAAATCGATCTTTTTTCAACAGACCGGTCGGCTTCGGGCGTTGTCTGCTGATTCGTTGTACGCGAGAAGGTTAATGAAATTCATGCCATCCGGCGTCAATCGCCATTCCTCGCCCCAGTTGCCCGCTGAGCCGCGGCGTTCAAGCAGACCATTCAGAACCAGCATGTCTATGCACTCGCGAGCGAACGCGCTGGCATCAGGCATGGCTAGCCATTCGCCACCGGTTCCCTGAAACGCTGTGAGCATTCGAAGCTCAGCAGCTTCTAAAATTAGATCGTCCATGTTCAATCTCCTACCAGTTGACCGGATCGTTGGCGCACAGGGCTTCGGGCTCGCAGCAAGGATCTGCTGTGCCCTGCGCTAGCCGCTCGGAAAAAAGCTCAGAAGCTTCCAGTGCTCGCGACAGCCTTGTGCTGAGTTCTTCTGCTGCAAACTTTCGTTTCAGCCAAGCCTGCGTTCCGGCACCGGATTGCGGTGCATCCTCGTCAGCTTCTGCGTCCTCGTCTCGGAAACTCTGTGTGTGCTTCAGCGCGATCAGTAGCGCCTGAATCTCAGATTTTGAAAGGTTAATGTTCATTTGATTTTCCTTAGTCATCGATGGCGATGATTCGTTCGTTGGTTTGAAAGTATGGACGGCGGGCATAGTATGCCGTTGTCATCCACATGCGCTGAGCGTTGCAGTTCTTAGGCTTAGGAGCCATCAGATCTGTAAGGACGATCATGCCGTCGAAGCCAGCCTTGTTGCAGTGGTCGGTCGGCGGATTGAAGTCTGTGCCTCCGCACATTACTCGCTCCCACTTGCGGCGCTCGCCCTTCTTCCAGACGTAAGACTTTTCTTCGGATACGTCGGTATCGAAAGGAACCACCGTAAACTCAGCAAGTTGCGCCAGCTTCTCCAATTCGGTGAAGAACATGGCGAGCATGCCATCGTCGACGGAACCAGACTGATCGATGTAGATACCGATGCGAGCAACGCGGTTGACCTTCTTGCCCGGATGGATGTACCGGTAACGCTTGTTCAGGCGCTTGACGGTCGAGGACCGGTTGGAGCGCTGGCTGGTCTTGATGAAGTACCGAAGCACCTTCTTCCAGTCGACCTTTGGAGTCAGACGGTCAAGGATATCTTGGCGCGTGCCGCGACCGACAGAGCCCCAGCTATTTGCGCGAGAAGCTTCCTCGGCTGCAGCCTTGACTGCGCTCTTGAGTCGTTCCTTCGCAACCTCGTTGAGAGTATTATCTTCCTGACCTTCAGCCCAACCGGAGTGATCGTCGAAGCTATCCATATCGCCGCGACCACCTTGACCCTCGCCAGAACCGTCGCCTTCACCTTCGCCGCCTTCACCGCTTTCGCCCTGCTCAGACTCATCTTCCTTCTCGTCCTGCTCTTTCTTAAGCTTGTTGTAGTACCACTCGGAAGACTTGCCGAGAGGCAGATCTGCGAATGGACCTTCACCGGGCATGCAGCACATATCGGGCAACTCGCCCACAAGGTGACTGTTGATCGCAAGGTCGGTGGCGATGTTCCACAGCTTGCTCATTCCGCCTTCGGGAAGGCGACCAGTCACATGCTCAAAGACCAAGTGATAGAATTCGTGCTTGAGAACGCCCAACTTTTCCTTGTCGCTCAAGCCCTCAAAGAATTCCGGGTTGTAGAGCATGACGAAGTGACCTGTATCCGCGTCCACCTTGACGCCTGCAGTCGGCAGTGCGGTCGAAGAACGCTTGTCGATCCGACGCGAAAGCGCGGCGAAGAAGGGCTCTTCCATGAGAAGTCGGGCGGTGTGCATGTTAAGGTCGAAGGTCATATAGCTCTCTCTTTGCTTGGTACATCTATTAGACGTATGGCAGGCGGGTTTTATTCAATCTATTTGAAAGAAAATCGATCTTTTTTGATCTTTTCTTCAAATAACCTTAATAACTAGGTTTAAACTGAGGAATGGGGCGATCACGCGGTGTCATCGCGCTCCTTCATGTCCTGCTCGCGCCAGAAATAATGATCGCGCTTTGTGCCCTTAACGAAAATATCACCCGGCACCTCAATGCCGTCCTTCTCGCTCTTTGGTCCATACGCGGGCTCAGAGTCAAGCCATGCGTCAGAGATCTGAGCAGCAACCTGCTCAGGCTTGAGTGGTCCGACGATCTTCTGAGCCTCGTTTCCTACTGAACGGACAGCCAAACGTTGCTGACGGTGAGCCTTTGACATCGGACGCAGGACCATGATCGGCGCTGGATTCTTGGCGTGAACCATATCAAGATCCAGTCCTGAGACAAGATACATGGTAGTCTGCCCCCACTGCTCGACCTTGACCATCGCACCGACAGCGATGCCGCGCTCCATGAGAAGCTCTTTCGCCTGAAAGCGAGCGGAGAAGGACAAAGCGGAATACCGCTGCCTGTCAGAAGCGAGCGTTTCACACTTGCGCCGGTTGTGACCGCCTTGCCCACAGTAGGAACATGTCCGACCGTAACCCTCGTAACGGCGCTTGGTCTTCTCGCCCGAAGTCGGGTCTGTTCCTGTCATTTTAGCAATCTGGCGACCATAATAGTCGGCATAGGTGCCGTCCTCTTTCGCGGTTTCGTAGTTCCTTTGCAGACGTTCCAGCCGCGCGGGACACGTACGCTTGTTGTGACCTGTTTCGTAGCAGTGCGAGCACCGAATGTTTCCGTTGTAATTTCCCATAATATTGACCTCTCTCTTTGTTTGGTACATCTATTAGACGCGTGGGGTACCCGTTTTATTCAATCTATTTGAAAGAAAGTTGATCTTTTTTTCGATCTCTCTCAACCCGATCCCCTACTGACTCTTCGATTATACCATAGGTTAATGATTTTACCGGACAGAAAATGTCCGACCCGCTAGCTCTCCTGAAAAGGCAGGTTCAACCTCGATTTCCTCAAGAGGCAACCAGCCAGACCAGTGCTCACGCCCGCCTTTGCCATCGCTGGCGTGGCGCGTTTGCGCTTCCAGCCTCAGTGCGGCGCGGTTGCCCAGACAGATCGTGGAGTTGCGAGCATCGCAGACACGGAACAGCGGTCCATGTTCACGGATGCGGTTCTTCGTGCGGCTGCACGCTTTGTCATTCCACTTTACTTTAATAAAATCAGCCACTTACGACCTCCAAATCTCTTGGCAGATACCTTCTCGGGATGCTGCTTTGTCCTTGATTGCAGACAAGCTGCACTATAAAAATGATCGGCGGGTACATTTCCTCGCCATACTGGTCAACGTAGTCTCCGCGAGGTTCCGTGACCTTAATAATCATGCCCATCGAATCGCGGGGTACGCCGATGGATGCGCGTGTGATCTTTACTAAGTTACCGACTTGCACTGATCACCTCCAGCAAATCGCCAGATTCGATTTTGGGCTTGCTTTCGTTTGTCCACAGCACCCACACATCACCATGGTGCGCCCACCGCTTCTTACAAGGTCCGAGAACAAGACCGACTGAGCCGCGCCAAGTTACCAAATCACCGACCTTCACTGATCACCTCCGCTTCGTCTGCTTCCCAAAATTCAATCCGACCGCGGCTCAACACTTTCACATCGAGGGGTCCATGTTGATCCCGTGAAAGGATCTCCGTCACCACCCCAATCGCTTCGGGATGGGCAACCGGACACAGGCATATCAGATCACCGACCTTCATGAGTTCACGAACGCGATGATGCCAGCGATGCCAGCGACTACAAATGCTCCAAGTACAATAACGATTTCCATATAAGCCTCTCTCTTTGTTGCTTATCTATTAGACGCATGGGCTTCGGTTTTATTCAATCTTTCTTAAAGAAAAATCAACTTTTTTTCTGAACGGATGACAGCACCTTGACGTCGTATGCTCGGCAAGGCGATATCGTGTTCTCTCCGCTGCGTCCGAACCAGAGCACAGAGATCCCCGCGAAGGGATGCCCCGTGTTCATGTTAAAAAGCTCGACCACGATCCCGAGAACGGGCGGATCTGTGTAGTCCCACAGAACCAGATCCCCCACATTTACATTGTGCTTCTTGCCCATCGCCACTAAGTAGTCCATTCCAATGCTTCCACGGGAAAACGCACAGAGCAGCGAGCGCCATCAACGGGACGATCCACAGTCCATTATCCAACAATACAATTTGCCATTCACTCAACATTTTTTGCTCCTTCGCTCAGTAGAATAAGGTTATTAATCATGGCATAGCCCTCGACAGTTTGAAAATCGTATCTCGGCTCGCCACTACCCTTGCCGTCAAGATATGTGATCCAGACACCGTTGCGCTCCCACTCCTCGGTGCGAACCACGATAGCCATGCGATGCTTGTTCTTGCAGTGAGGCGCGATCTTTACTAAGTCACCGACTTTCATTTTGCTGTCTCCGCATATATCAAACTTGTTTGAATCGTTCTCGGCTTAGATTCGCCGTACCATAGAACCACCGCACATACATAAAATTCTTCTTCTGTGGAACCTCCGACCTTCCAAGCACCTTCATTCTGATTAACGAAGGTACGCAGACCAAGGAACACACCGCGAGAATTATTCATGAAGCGATGCGCGTTCTTGTTCCTCACTACATCACCGACTTTCATTGATCAACTCCATTTGATCCAGCGGGGTTGAATACTCTGCCCCATCCCACAACACATATCCGCGAGTGATAACCGTCCAGCCTTCCGAATCCAGATCGGTAGCGTAAGTATCATCACGGACGTAAATGCCGACTTGCGGTTGCTCGCAAGCAGGAAAGTTTATTAATACCAAATCACCGACTTGCACTGATCACCTCCAATTGTCTTGTCGCAAAGTATTGTACGATCCCGCCCACCAATACATGATATTGCTGGTGATATTCGGGTGTCACCTTGACGATGACGCCAAGAGTCTTGTTCATAGAATGTGCTCTCCTTACCAGATCACCGACTTTCATTGATCACCCTCAAGTGGTCGCTTTTCTGCGTAATCGGGTAGGGTGCTGGAGCGCCCTTGCCCATCCACAAAACTTTAACGTCGGCGTTGCCGGTATACTTGCCAGTCTCGACAACCAGACCAACATCAAAGGATAGACCTTTGCGCTCCCGCGATGCCTGAAACGCATACGATACCAAGTCACCGACTTTCATTTTTTAACCTCACACTTTGCTCCATCATTGGCGCAGCCTCATCGTGCCACATAACCATCACATCGTATCCGACGCCAAAGGTGCCAACTTCAATGACAATGCCCCTTGAGCCACGAAAAGATACCAAGTCACCGACTTGCACTGACCACCTCACAACTTTTGCTGTTCCAGCGACGAATACTACCTCTCACCAAAACATCAACGACAACAGTGCCATCGTCATAATGAGTGACTTTCGCGACAAGACCGTCTGCATTTCCTCCATAATAGTCTGGATTGAATTCATTAGTCCACTTTACTAAATCACCGACTTTCATGCTATCAACTCCAAGTCACGGGTGCTGACGTAATTGTCTTTGCGGTCAACACCAAGCCAGTCAACACTGCAACTATCGCTGCCCTCGCTAGTAACCATGCCAGTCAGACCGGCAAAGCCATAGCGCATAGCTCGCTTATTCTGCTTACCACGAACAAGTTGACCAGTGCCATACTTGCAAGGTGGTGCCTTCATCGAGTGAAGCAGTTGTGTTAGGTTGCTGCGGAACGAACCCGCAAAGTAGTCACTCTGCATATCAGAGTGATCGTTGCTACGGCGACGATGCCAGTTGCATGCGTCTGCCTCCATAATATCCTCTTCTCTTCCGCCGGCGCCATTTGCGAGGAACGATCCGATCTCGTTTTCGTAGGCGAACCAGAACCGACCGCGAGAGTCGCTCTGGACCTCGACGCCAAGGTACTTCTCGATCTTCTTAATTGCTGACTTGACTTTCATATATGCCTCTCCCTTTGTTGGCTACTCTTATTAGACGAACGAGGGCATGGTTTTATTCAATCTATTTGGAAAAAAAGTGATCTTTTTTCAGAAAGGCTGAGAGCGCAGGTTCAACCTGTCTTTTTCTCGCTCTCAAAAACCTTCTCTACCGAGCCCTCGCATGCGTTGGGGGTCATCACGCGGAGAACGGCTTGGACGCGAGCAGACGTCAGCCTGCGGGCGTCGAGAGCCCCGCACTCCAAGCACGTTGGGTATCCAAGTTCCAATCTTCGATCGGTATATTCTTCTTCACATTTTACACATGTTGCCATTTTTGTTTGTCCTTGTTTTCTGGCTCTAGGCCAAAGGTTAATGAATTGTAGCCTTCGGCATGACGCCGCGGGGCTCGACTACGATGAGCGCCCCTAAATTGTAATCAGATTCTTCATGGGCAATAAGCTCAAACCGAGATAGAACCTGTGTTACCAAGTCTTTCATGCGGCGAGAGTTGCCGGTAATAATCTTGAACGGAGTCTCATTTTTATAAGCAAAATCAACTACTTGCGACTCTACTTCCGCGTGAGGTATGCCATGAAGATCAAGCGTTTTCATTTAGTGGCTCCAGATGTGACTCTTTAACGTTCTTGGTTCTGCCAGATCCGTCATCGAGGAAGATCCGATAATCATAGAGATCATCCTTCGGCAGCACATCAAGGATCACTGCACGAACCTTGTCGTTTTTGAGAGACTTGACTTCTGGAAACGCACAGTAAAGCGCCCAGTCATCCTTTCGGTACTTCACTAACCACATCCAAGTCTTGCATCGGCAATCTCCGAAGCTGGTCACCGAACAGCACCTCAACGAATGATTCTGTTGGCACCTTATTCCAGTCAACCCTCCTGCCCATATCATCAGTGCGCCACATCTTATGATCAAACACGCGCTTGACCAAGCCCACAGTTGCGGAGCGCTTGCGTCCTACCATGACGCGCCATCTTACTAAATCACCAACTTTCATTCGGATTCTCCTATCATTAAAATCTCAACCGCTTTCTTCGCGGTAAATGTACCATCATCGTGCTTCTTTCGTCGACCGGCGGTGTATGTGATGTCAAACTTCACTAAATGATTGCTGCCTTTGCGCTCTTCAAAAAATCCGTCACCCACATCGCGATTGGACATGAGTACGTAAGCTCCTAACTCTTTAGAATCATTGAGGAAATCAACTACCCTCTCTTGCACCTCATCATCGAAGTCGACGCCATATTTGGTGAACGATCCGCGGTACGGAGGATCGAGAAAAACATAGCTGTTGCGCTGGACGAGCGAGAGCACATCACCAAAGTCTCCAGCCAACAGAGCACAATTCTGCAGCGCGCTGTGCCATTCCATCACGTTGTCGCGATCATAAACCTTGTCCTTCTGATTCAATAGCCCGCTCGGAGTACCAAACCGACCATTAGTGTTCTTGTTGATCTGCCAGATTCCGTTGAATCCTGTTTTCATCAGAAAGTATAATGTTGCAGCTTCCGTTGTCAGGGTCCAGTCTTCGTAATCATACGCATGCCGATGGCGCAGTGCATAATAAAACTCCTTGCGCGCTGGCTTGTCCAGCGGCAAGTAACTCTCTGAAAGGTGATTAAGCTCGTACATGAACGACTCAACATCATCACGCACAGCTTTATAAATCTGCATGATAGATCTGTTAGAGTCATTCAGCACAAATATCGCTTCGGGGTTCTTCTGATATGCCCAAACGAACATGGCACCAGCACCCACAAACGGTTCGACATAGTGTTCGAACGTGTCTGGTAAATACTCAGTGTACTTTTTAATCATGCGGGTCTTTCCACCCGCCCACATGAACAACGGCTTCACGCTTCTGCTCCTGTGTTTAATGTTTCTTCGTGTACTGTCAAGATTTCGCCGGTTTCCAATAGGCTGATGACCCATCCCTTCTCCGTCTCTGTCTCATATTCCGTCTTGCCTTTCACAATCTCAACTGGTCGAGATTCTATTTCGCATTGTGATAGTAATACTGCTGGTCCTTGGTCTAGCCAATGGTAGACGCGTCCTGCCTTAAAGTTCGTTCTCACTGTGCCACAATCTCCATGTTTCGCCAAGCTTCCGGCGCGACTCTGAGTTTCTTGCCCATAATCGTCACAAATACCGAATGTCGAGACTCGTATGTGTGTGACGGATCTGCTTTCGGTGCTTTCCCGATATAAACAACCGGCGACACGCCGAGACTCTGATGTGGAGAAGAACGCTTGTGGCATTCAAGCTGCATATACGCCTTTCCATCCTGTATCGCATACCCTTTGTACACACGAAACTTGCAATCCTTCTTCGGGCGCACCATCATACCTTTTTTCAGTTCACTCACCCTCACTGAGCACCTCACTAATGATCTTAAGATCCTGAGCTATGAACGTAGACTCTTTGACGATACGTCCACCAAAGTTAACCGGAGGAAGCCATGAGATCTTGTAACAAGGTCGATCCTTAAAGTGTATACTGTCCTTTACTTCTAGAATGATGCCGCGCTTCCCGCAGAAGTCCTCAAACGCACCGGTATATTCAATCAAATTACCGATCACTGTGTTCTCCTTGCCATAGGTTACTAATCCCGTCAGGCAACTCACCAGAGATCATACCTCCGTGCTTGGCAATAACCGTCAGCACAACTTGGCGTGGTACCCAAGCATAAACTGTGTCGGTTGGGCTGTCCGGCTGTTCTGCATATTGCATCAACAGTTCCTCACGCCGATTAGGGAACCCCACCTCCACTTCGGTGTATGGTCCGACGTCGGTGCGCGGGCTGCAATACGCGCCGGCGTGCGCTTGCACGCTCATGCTGAACCCATCGATACATTCGACTGCTTTATTTCTCTTCTTCTTCATTTTCATTCTCCTTTGGAGCATGCTCCAAAAACATTTCGTGGAAGTTTAATGATTTGCCACTCGTCAGCATAACAACCCAAATGTGGGTATGGGGCGCGTGGGCATTCCTTCGGGAGTGCTCATCAAGCCTTTTGACAATCAACCCAAGACGATTCTCGGGAAGGGCAGGATCATGGGTCTTGTCATTAACTCGTACCAAATCACCTATTTTGAATTTCTGTTTCATTTCTTTGGCACAAGTTGACAATCGGCTACATTAACAAGACAAACCCTGTTCCAATCTTGTAGTGGTCGAATCTTGACAATGCTGTGGTTAATCTCTACTACCAAGCCATGCACGGTTTCGATCGGATCTCCGATCATTTCCAAATCATAGCTTACCATGTCTCCGACCTTGAGGCGCGCCTCTGTTGAAAGGTTATTGATGTTGGGTTTGTCTTTCATGCTTCTTTCGGTGCTGCAGCGAGAAGTCGTACGTTGTGCGAATGAACGTTAACGTGCTCCTTGCCGCGGCTCAACAATTTCAAAATTTGATAATATGGGTTGCAACCTTCTGGCAGGCTTCCGCCGAGAGAGCCAATATTGATGCAGTGGGCGCGCGAAGCAGAAACCACCACTGCCGTGCCGGTATTGCACGGGGTTTGGCTGTGGTGTACCTCGACCAAATCGCCGCGGCGATATAATCTTTCAAGCCTTTTCATTGAACAGTTAAGCCTCAGCTATAACAAGGTCGGGGATCGTTTGGACTGCTTGAGTGATGAAGTTTTCAATCGCAAAGCGCTGTTCCAAATCTTCTGGAGTAGTGGCGTCTTGTAGCTTAATCAACTTATCCACGGTCATAGACCACATCCCCGAAAGAGCGTTGTTCTCCCCGAATTGGGTGGCGCGAAGTTGGGTTGCTTCGAAAGGGGTCAGAGTGCCTGAAATTTCTTGAGTCATTTGTGTTTCCTTAGCTGGCGTAACGGATTGAACCGCTGTAAGTTGTGGCGTTCATGCCGTTTGATCCGTCGCAGACATGTCCGCGAATAGCTGATGCACCCTTGGTGTTGGGTGCCTTGAACGATGCGGGCTTGAAGATCGCTCCGTCCTCTTTACGGGTAAAGGAGTGAACGAAGGTCTGGTTAGTGTCAACCATGACGATCTTCCAGTATTTTCTACCCGGAATAGTCACCAGTGACGGCGCCGTCAAGTTCGCATAACTATCAGCGTAGTGCTGGTTGATCTTCTTCTGAACCATGTCCTTGAAGGTTTCAAAGGCATATTCGATTTCGGCGCGGCTTCTAGTAAATTCCATTATAGGCTTCCTTTTGTTGTTCTCACTATATTAGACGAACAAGGGTGCAGTTTTATTCAAAGTTTTCTTTATTTTTTTTAACTTTCTACCAGTCATCTGACCTCCCGCTGTTCAGAACAGCGTCGATGTACCCTCTCGGACACTTCAGAATGACAAAGCGCCAGCCTTCCCACTTCGGAACCCAGACAGCCTCGGTTATGAAAGGGTCTAGCGGTGCGCTCGGCTTGTCCACCTCAATATAAAGGCTGATCATATGGCCACCGTCATCGCTTTCAAACTTTACATCAAATTTCCCATCATAAACTCCGGCGATATGTGCCCTCAAACTCTTCTCGGCAACCTCTTTCGGTGCCTTTTCCCCTAATTCAAATTTAGCCATAGCCTCTCTCCTTGTTTGACTATTAGTAATTAGAACGGAAGACGTAGATCCATCGGACTTTCTGACAAAGGAAACATCCTCCATGCTTCGGGTGACCAGAGAGAACATTCAGGATACATTTCCTTCGCTATCGTGATATGATTGACTATTTCTTCTACCGATGGATTATCAGGACTGTGATAGTGCTCTCTGAGATATTCTGTCGTATAATCGACCAAGATCTTAGAGCCTTTGATGTTAACCCCAATCTGTACCCAGCTAGAAGTAAGCCACGTACGGTTAACGGGACCGGAGATGGGATCGTGTCTAGAGCGGATTCTTTCGGCGCACTCGCCAAGATCGTCTAACTCATAATCAAGATCTTCCCATCGGATCTTTGGGCTGGACATGAGATCTCCTTGCGCCCATGTTTGGATCACCAGCTTGACGTTATCAAGATCTGTCCAATAATCTGAGTACATTGATGTTGGGCTTTGCAGCTTAACTTTAATAAGTCCCATTACTTCCGCCTTGTGTCGGCTGAGCCCACAACCTTAAAGAATTGTCCTTCGTACCAGTCATCGCCGGCGAGAAGGACGCTCTTGTCGATGCGTCTGGCAGGGAAGGTACCTTCCGGCGCGAAGCTGCCATCAGGATATTTATAATCCGTTACTGCCCAATACGTTTTAAAAAGCGGGTAGGCTAGATGGCGCGGGACAAGCTTGCCCTTGCGCATCCATTGAATACGAATACAGTTCGAATATTTTTTCGGTGTTGATTCCCATGGTGATGCAGATCGCCACAGGTCAGAAGTCTCAACTACTAATCCCATAGTCTCATATCCTCGTCCACCTACATTATACCACACAAGGTCACCGATTTGCAAGAGGTTTTTCTGACTCATTTGGCTTTTCTACTTCTTCTCAGCACTTGATAAGACTTCGAATTGATATTTGGTTGTGTCCAATATATGATATTCGGACGAGCGTGGAATATAAACTACAACGTTTGGCGATCCATCATTGGCTACTTCGATGATTAATCCGTAGCAATACACGGGCTCATATGGATAAGCCCTTCCTTCCTCATCTGCCGCAAAGACAGCATAGGAGATAACCCATCGCACAAAATCGCCAGCATATAACTTAAGTTCCACATACTAACTAGATTTCTTTTCCTTCTCGGCGTCACGAATCTCCTTGACGCGCTTCATTACCTGCTCGGCTAACTTAGGATTATAAAGCGGATACGCTTCTCGTAGTAACTCTTTTAGGTAGCTATATTTCGACATGCTGTCGCTCCCTTTGCTGTGTCTACTATCTTAGACGTATCAGGGTCTGGATTTATTCAATCAAAAAGGAGAAAATTTTGGCGCAAAGCTTTCTGAGGAGTTTATATTATCCTCGACTCTTGGTCGTGGTTATCAAATAGCCTCTCAATACCCGTGGCACCATCGCTCCAATCGGCGGGAACACACAAGTCGTACGAAGGTGAAACAACTTCCCATCCGGTAATCGCAAGGGTGGGCACTTTAATACCCGGATGGGCAGAAAGCCACATGCGGCGACCGGCGTTTGAAATTTGTTGTAGCAAGACCCCGCGCTCTCCATCATTAATATAGTTCGCACGGCGCCAATCATGTTCCAAGACCATCCATAAGTCGCCAGACTTGGAAGAAGTGTGGTGAGCCAGTGTGCGGCGAGGCATACGAATCATAGCACCGACACCAAGCCCCAAACCTTTAATGTGATCACGGTATTCATGGCGCCAAGCACTGTTTTTTGCTATCGCTAGCTCCTTGTCTGCCCGAAGGACAGCGCATGTCCTCCTATTGTGACCGAGAGTGTGACAATATGTACAACTTCGTGGCATCTTGGCTCGCTTCGATGCACTTCGTGATATCGAAGCGCGGCTAGCCCTATATTTCACAACTGCCGGATGATCGGCGCCATGTTGTTCTTCAATGCGTCTCAGGTCAGCGCCAAGTTGGGGGCACGTCTGTCGATTATGACCGCGAGTGTGGCAATAACTACATACTACTGATTTTCTAGCACTACTCATATCCTTCTCATTTAGCTAACGTACACTAAGTAGTTTCTAAAGGATTCTTCACCCATAACGTTTTCTTTGGTCAATCTTGTGAGTTTTAGAATACTTTTCATAGACGTCATCAACAAACCATGTGTAGTGCATTTGATCTTTCCACGGATAACGGACTTCGTATTGACATGGAGCATCGCCGTACTTTTCTTTTAGCAGATCAATGTCGCCGGGTAATAGCGTGTTAGCTATATCTTCGGGGTATATCTCTAATATAGTAATCGTCTGTCCGATAGTGCTCTTTGGTGTCTTGGGCATTACACACCGCCGGGGGGTGACGATTTGCTGCGCTTCATCTTGGGCTTCTTGTGTCCCTTGCCGCCGCCAGTGTCTGTGTTTCCACCTTTGGCGATCAGGTCTGATTTGTTTCGAGGGTGTTCTCTCCTCATCCTCGTTTGAAACTCGCCATGGTCTAGGTCTGGTTCTTTATTCTCTTCCATACCCTCGCCATAGTTTACCAGACGGGTGATAACATTAACCTGCGGGTACTCTGCCTTTAGCTCGTCGACTGCCGCGATATTCTTTGGCGAGTCATCGAAAAACAAAACGTCCATCATCCCAAGGTTATTAATCTGAGCCTCAATCCACGCTTTCTTCGCTTGGGGATCGCTTGTTCCCAGAGCCACCATATCAAACATGCTCGCGTCAATGTGTAGAACATTCTTTATAAAATCCATAATCTCTCCGGCTGCGGTTGGGGCACGGGCGGTCAAGATCGCAATCTTTCTGCCGGCGCCGTCGCGAAGCTCTGCATCCACAACCTTCTGCATGATGCGAGCAACCTGCTCGATCTGGCGTGGGTTGATGAGGCGATCAAATTCACTGAAGTCGAACACTTCGTCATCGCTGTTTATGTACTCTCCTGTTGCTGGATTAAACTCGGCAATAGGCTCGTACACTGCGTACTCGGCTGGCGACAGCTTAAATATGCTGCCGTCTGATCGGGTCACCGCAACATCAGCGTCGGTTACGGCTAGAGTATCGTCGAAGTCGAATACCCGTAGTTTGGATTCATTAAGGTAATGGTTCCATGTGTCGAGATGTTTCTTCATAATTTACTCCGCTTCTTTAATAATCCTTCTTATCTTAGCACGTAATTTTACTTCTGTCAAGTGTTTCTTTAGGTATGCTACTCGCTCGCGTACGCTGCCTGCCGGAACCGGCGCGCCAAGTGTGCCGCGAAGGGTTCTGTCCCTTCGCCTTCGCAGCAGATCCTCAATCTCTTCTTCGGTAGGCTTGCGACCACCAAATGCTGCCGTCAACTCCTCAATAGCAGCCAGCCGGATTCGCAGATTTTCAGCTTCTTGAGGAGTAATGCCCATCGCTGCTGCGGCTCCCGCATCTCGGGATCCTCTGGCGTCGGTGCCTAGTGGTGCTGCGTCACCCATGCCTAGCTGGTTCATAATCTCTTTGCGCCATGCTGCAACCTCTTCTTCGGAAGGGTCTTCGCCGTGGTTCGCTCTCCAGCGACTCTTGGCTAGCTTCAACTCAGCCTCAAGCCTCTCTTGATCTCTCTCTTCTTTCGTCCCCCAGAACTTTTCTGTAACCTCGGGCTTGGCGTGACGCTCGAAATCTACCTTGTTGATGATTGCGCCTGCTACGCCTGCACTGGTCATCCACGCTCTTACGTTTCGCTCCCACGCCGGGGGCAGATTCTTCTGTTTGTCCCACTCCATATATCGTCCGTTGCTCAATCCACGCAAGTATTTCTCGACCACGACCTCTTTCTCGTACACGCTCATGTCGCTCCAAGTGTTACCGGATGACCACCACTCAACGAAGGCTTTGTTGTGTTTCATCGTTGCATTGTCTCTTGTCTCGTAGGTAAACGTGGCTAGAACCTTCTTGCTCAACTCCATAGCTATGTTGCCACTAAGATATTCTTTCTCCAACTCTGCTGCGATTTCAAGGTTGGGTTCAATAATAAACTCTTGTGTCACCTCCTTCGCTGCTTGTAGAATCATATCCATGTGTTCGTCCACAAACTCAACAAAGTGGAACGCGCCAGCCAACTCTTCCTTGGAGTCTTTGCTAGTAGCTACGATCCTGAACCTAAGATAGATTGGCACCTCTGATGCTTCACGGTGCTCGGCATCGCCAAACTTCAAGCCAATCTGCACGTCCTTGGCGAGGTCTACGCCCTCGTATGCTGGTCTTGAGTACTTGTCTCCGAACGGAAGATCGATCTGCTTCTCTGAATAGTTATTCGCTGCAGCTTCCAGCTTCTTTAGTTTCTCCGCAAAGAAGCGAGCAAAGGATGAGTTAGTGTCAGGTCCGACCCAGACCACGTTGCGCTCTTTTCTGCCTGCGATTCCTCGGGCTATCACATCATTGAATCTGTTGTCGTGCATTAACTCGCGGCTGATGGATGCATAGTTAAAGTTTGAGTGCTTGGTCAACCAGTACAACTTCTGCTTGGGAAGGTTAATGTTTAGCGGCACCTCTGGGTCTGCGTTGTGGTGTCCTACGCCTAGGTTAAACCAGATCTCGCCTGATGGATCGTCATCATCGTCATCTCCAATGATATTAAAGTTCTTGAGTCTTTCTTCAAAGTCTTCAATCTCGCTATTGGTGTTGTCCCATGCGCTAGCATTTGCGTAACCTTCCTCAACCAGCCTCTTTCTGATAATCTCGTAGAACCGGTCGTACTTGCCGTCTAGCTCTCGCATGTAATCCAAGAAGTAGTCGGCATCGTCGGGGTTGTTGCAATCCTCGCACCTAAAGATGTAAGTGATCTCCAGCCCTTCTTCTGTGTGGTTCCAGTCGATCTCTTCTGGGTACTCGCTGGGGAGGTCGAGGAGGCGGTTCTCAAAGTCGCGGCTGAGATCAACATCGGCTACAAATGAGGGTATGTCATATGTCGGATGAACATCGTTGCCCTCACCATCGTCGCCCCAGCCAAGCGGGATTTTTAGAGTCAGCGTGCCGTCTGCCCAAACGGAGGGCTCCTGATCCCAATCATCGTCATTAACATATGCGCTGAAGGATGCGTGTTCCAACTCGTTGTTGGCTTGGTCGTTCAGATCGTCAACGGCATTGTTATATTCCTCTGCCATTTGTTCGTACTGATCTTCTTCCTCGCCCTCGGCATCATGGTGTACGCTAGCGCCGAAAGGGTACGGGTCATCCAAGCCCTCGCCTCTGCCCGGTCTAAAGAACATGCTAAGGATCTCGCCATCACGGGTGTCGCCGTAGCTACCGCCGTGGCGTGTGAGGTAGTCCAACTGTGGTATAAAATACGTGGTTGCCTCGCCCTTGCCAGTCTCGGGGTCAGTGTCTCCCAACTCTTGAGCAAACATACCCTTCTGCTTCTCCCATACAAACTCTCTGACTGCGCCGACAAAACCGGGTGTGCCTCTGCCGTACGTTCTGCTCTCGGGAGCAGCGAAGGTTAGGCTGTTGGGATCATCAACGTACTTTCTGAGTCGAACGCGAGACTTTACGCCGATGCCGTCAATGGAACGGTCGCTGTCTCTGAAGATCTCTTCATCGTCAAGGTCGCCAATGTCTTTCGGGTCTGGCGCTCGGGTGGCTTCTTGGCTGTGCTTCTCAAGTGCAGCTTTGTATTCTTCTTCTGATGTGATCTCTTTCCATGGCTCGAAATCTCCCGCGCCGGGGCGTCTGCTCTCCCAATCTTCATAGTTCTTAACGTACTGCTTGAACAACAGAGGGTTGATGTTGAGAGCCTTGGCTTGAGCGAGCAGCATAACTTCTTTAAACTTCTCAGGCTTCGCTGCCATCTCAACCTTCTTCTCCATTCCGTTCCACCACTTTGTGCCGGTGTTGGTCCTAGCCCACACCCACAACAACATCAACGCACCCTCGGGTGTCTCGGTGTCGTAGTCCTGACGGATAGCTGTGATTCTCTCAGCTTGTCCTAGCTCCTGATACATCCTGTCGAGTTTCGCAATCGGTCGTTCTCTTTCCTCAGAGGGTTTCAGAAGTTTATTAAGTTCTGCCTCTGTGACTGCGTATGCGATAGGACCGTGACCTTTCGCCTCTTGGATGGCGCAATGAAAATACTCACTGCCCTCGCTGTGGCATGAGTGAATGTTGCTAATGTCGCTCATGCGTAGTACGTCGATGGGGTGGCGTGACAGGATGACGTGCATGTTCTCTGCTTTGTCTTCACTGGTCAACCCTTGCTGGAGTTTCTTGTGGTTGTTGTCTTTCGTGTAGTGTGTCTGATTCTTAGCCCACCACTGCGCTGCACCTTCGGGAAGCTTGCCCTTGTTCTCAAGACCGCCAATGACTTTATTGATTCCCTGCTTCTGAACCTTAGTAATCTTCTCGCCTGCTCTCGGTCCTTTCGGGATCACTTGCTCGACTCGGCGCTCTAGCCCAAGGTCGGCTACGTCAATCTCTACTTCGTACTCGCCGCCGCCGTCAGCAGCAAGGCGCTGTCGCTTCTGCTTTACCTTCTTTGTGGGGAACCCACGCTCGGGTGCATCTGAGGCTTCCCATGCCTTCCACTCTTCTTTGGTTGGCTCCCACTCGCCGCCATCGGGGTTGTAGGTGCTCCCGGTTTCTTGGCTCTTTTCGTAGCTGTAAATGCTCCGCTGACGTTCGCGGGCACTGTCAGAGATCGGAGGCAACCAGCCATCTTGTTTGACTGCTCGCAGGATTGCTTTGAGCATGCGAGTGTCGGCACTGTCCATCGGGAAAGTGACGCGCATGTTCTCGCCAAAGATTTCATTGAAATCATACTCGTAATCACCATACGGGTCCATCTCACGCATCCAATCATAGATCTTATCAGCAACGCTCTTTGAGACTTCATTCATAATGTCTCGGCGCTCGGTGAGAGCCAGAGGCTTCGCTTGCTGTGTGAACTTCTTCCAGTTCTCTGCTATAGTTTTATAATCCATTGTCATCCCTCTATAATTAGTATGTATTCTGCTCGCCATCCTCAAACGTGATGATGGTTTTGTTGGAAGGGTGGGGCTCGACATGAACCTTTAAGAAGTCACCAAGCGAATCGAAGATAGCGATGCCGCCGCGTGGCGGAGGATAGAGCCAGTGAATGATGCAGTGCCCAGAGGCTAACTCGCAACCTTCGATGACCACACCTTCGCCGGAGACTCCTGATTCATCGCTTTGTCGGCAGACCGTAAACGTACGGATGCCGCGGGGCGCCATCTTAGGGGGCGGCTTCGGCTTAAGATCTTCGGCTGTTGTCTCAGCTTGTTCGCTGGGGGTTGGCTCGGCGACTTCCGTGCTTTCCGTTTCTTCCAAAGACATTACGCGTCTCCAACAGGTTCAAGCGTGCGGATAAGGTTGTCTTGAAGTTCGTCTGTAATCGACTGCATGATTGCACGTTCAGAGGCTTTCATCTCTTCCATGTGTTGCCACAATAAAAGGTTTTCATCTTTGACTTCTTCTAAGGTGGTCTGAAGATTCTTGTTGAGACCCCTTAGAGCTTCAACCTGATATCTTAGTTCGTGATTGTGTCGGCGAAGAGAGGATCGTGATGTTCCCGCTCGCCAGACTTTCTTCGAAGTCTCGTATATTGATCGCATGACGTTTCTTGTCATTTTTGTTCCCCATTGAAAAAATCTCATAATAATATTCCTTTTGCATATCGCGCGTCTGTGGCTCAAAACCTACCCAGAAAACATCGATAATAATGTGTTTTGTGCTGCCCATCTGTAACAAAGAGCCAACCATGATCAAACCTCGACGGGGTGACCATAGCGAACAACGCTTAGTCCTTTGATCTTAGCCAAATCTTTCGTCAAGTATCTCCTGACCCAATATTTCGGTGGAAGGTTATTGTTTAGCTCGAATTTAACGACGTATCGGTTAAACCAGTACTGGTCCGTGGCGCGCGCCCTGCTAGTATGTCCAGCCCGGGCAGGGTCAGTAACTGTGGTGACACGCTCAATTGAGCGAATGTCATCTAAGGTCTGTTCCTTGTTGCCGCCCTTGAGCTTGCTGATGCGTACGTCAACTTCCACCTCGTAGTTCCGCTGGATATATGCAGGGTCTTTTGAGTCTGCCTCTTTGAGAAGTCCAAACCACAGGTCAATTGCTCTTTGCGAATTCATGTAATAAATAGTTTGTTAAACGGTTAAATGCTTTTTAGAAGCTCGGCTGTGTCTTTCCAAGACTTTACGCTGTGGACATGTCCGTTTGGGTGCTCTAGCACCAGTTGCGCAATTGCGTAATCATTGCCCGGGTGTTCCACCCGATCTCCTACAAAGTGTAGTATAACATCCTTTGATAGATCTTTAAAATGTTCTCGGATTACTTGAGACTTGTCTCTTCCTTTCTCGAAAATGTCTAAACTCACTGCGCCGCCGATAACAAAGTCAATTTCAGGAAACATTGGGCGCAGTTTTTTTACGATTGTCTCTCTTTCGAGATGTTCGGCGTCGTAGGAGGCGTACGCCTTTCTATGAGCTTTCGATGCCTTCTGTCCAACGACAGAGAAGTTCAGCATGCCAGAACGAACCTCCCAGTGGGGAGGCTTCTTTTCTATGTGCGGAGAGTCCCTTGCAACAATCTCAAGCGCCTCGATGAGACCAGCGGGGGGCTCGAAAGTGTGCTCGTAGCGCTTAATCCACGCTCGGGATTCGTCCTTCTTCCTTATGTAGCCGGCGTTGCCCATGCATGCGTACACAGCAGTCATGTTGTCCAGCAGGGACGGAGTAATCTGCCCACAGATTCGGACGAAACTACCACCAGAAATAAGATAAACCTCTTTGTCATTTGACCACTCCGCAAACTGCTTCGCGAAAGATTTCACAATCTTCTGCTTTGCCGGCGTCAGGGTGCCGTCAACATCGAACATGTATATCGTGCGCAAGGTTAATGATTTCCTCGTTTGTAATCGTCTTGGAGACGTACGACATCGTTAATCTCTGCCGTGCTTACTTCAATTAGTACTACGTCTTCTTTATCTGCGCAATAACGATGAATTAGCCCGGGATGGATGCGCTGACTCTCTCCTTTTTTCATGACCATCTTGATGCCGGTTTCTGTGCCCATACTGTCGTAGCGTGGACCCATTTCCAACAATAAAGATCCTTCGAGGACGTAGATTGTCTCGTCTTTTTGTTCATGGTACTGCAAAGAAAGTCTGTGCCCAGCCTTGATGTATAAAATCTTTCCGAGGTATTTATCGGTGATTGCCCACCGATCTTCGTAGCCCCATGGCTTCTCGACTCTCATCTTACTGGAACTCATAGGACGGGGTGTCCGGCTCATCGTCTGGGTTGTCTACCAGTACTCCACCCTCTTTCAAGGCGATGAGCAGAGTAGCCACGACACCCTCAAAGTAGTGCAGCCTGCCTTCTAACTCGTCTACCTGCAGCGTAAGCTTCTGGCAGTGGCGCGTTAGTAACTCTACTTGGTTCTCCCACATTTCTCTAGTATTCATTTTATCTCCAGAATAGCTGCACGCCCATGATGCAGAATGACAAGGCGATGCAAATCATCGTCTTAGTTGTGAACATGCTCTCGCTTAGCAAGAGCCACGTAAGCAGCGGGAACACAAGGTACGATGCAGCGAAGCCCATGAACCGGGCGGACCATACCTCTCCTGTTTCCTCAAATATATAACGTGTAGCCATCCAGAAGCTCAACCCCACAGGGATAGAGTAGATGCTGACCGCCAGTAAAGGTTTGTCTTCCCACCACTCCCATGCAAACTGAGAGTTAAGCTGAAACCATGCGCAAACATGCCCCAGAATAAAGAAACAAAGACCGTAAAAATAGTTAATTGAAAGACTAGGCACGCATGCTCCATTCTAGATATTTATACAGAGCACTCGTAACCATCGAATGCCACAACCTGTCATCGACAGGGATTTGAAAATCTGCTGCAACCTCTAAGCCCTTCTCCCATGCCAACACTTCTTCACGCAAAGTATCAATCTTGTGAGCCCTTGAAGGGCGTCGACTGCCCAGAACCGCAGCCGGAAACCGGCGCTCATGATGGATCTCTGATTCGCGCAACATGACATGCCCCACCTCATGTAGCAGCATGTATAACTGCTTCTGAAGCTTTACACGGTTATTGATGATTATGAAGTCTCCGGGGACAATGCCGCGGCGATCATGAAACAGCGCAGTTTCTCCGTCGCGTTCAAAGACAACCGACATATCATATTCTATCTCTAAGAAAGCTCGGATCCTCTCGATGTATTCTCGATAAAGGTTTTCACTTTTTGTTTTTTTGACAGTCGCGGCAGTCATCTTCGTCATCCATTCCCAAATGTAATCTCAAATCATCGAAACCACCGATTACCTCTTCGTCGCCATTGATATCGCACTTCACGATCAAAGGCAAAGTTGGCCAACGATATTTCTTACCAACAAAGACTTGCATCTCTGGGCTCTTATCCATAAAGGTTAATGCATATTCGTAGCCTGACTTATCTACGTGCTTAACCGATTCAATAGTGTACGGGTCATGACCGGTGCCATAAACATGATAGAAAAGTAAAGCCATTTTATCCTTTCAGCAGTTGTTGGCTCGGGATATTCAACTTGTTTTCAATCATTGCGATCCCTCCGACAACTACGATATCCAAGCCGCTTGCTCCGCGGCTCATTTGAATCTTTGTGAACTCTTGGCGAGTGTCCAAGCCGTCTGGGAGTATCCCCTCTTTCAACAGAGTTGTCGCTCTCGCGTCAGGGCGCAAGCACACCACGTAGTCTGGGTTTACTACAACTTCTCTTAGTGTCCACTTGTTGTCGGACATTTGGGTGGGCTGCTCGTAAAGCTCCACTAACTTAATTCCCTTCATCCTTTCTCCTGTGTATAGGGGTAAATATGTCTCTTGTTGGCATTCATTCTGCGACCATAAACAAAAATAACCAGCGTATCTGATAACTCATCCAACACGACTGCGGTGGTCGGCTTGTCTGTTTTGGCTGAGCCGGTAGCGCCCCACAAAAGAACGTCTTGCGGAACATAAACCAAATCGCCTGTTACAAATTTGCTATTCACTTGTTGTTTCTTTTTCGGAGGGAGCCGCTTTTCCTTGAATGGCGTTGTTGTAGCCTGACAACAGCGAAGCTGCATCCTCAAGCCGCTGGTCAATACGTGCAAGGCTATGGCGAGTCTTATCAATAAGTTCCAGAATTTCTTCGCCCTTCAACTGGTCCTTTATTGTAACATCATCAATTCTGCTGACGTGATTGGACAAGAACAGCAGAGACTTGCCGCTCTCTCTCATGAATTCAGTAATCAAGTCGGGAATGTTCTCCAACTCTTCTGAATAAGTAATATTAACTCTCATCTATACTCCCATAGATACTTTCATCAAAGGGTGATCATTCCCCAAAGACTGTTCAAAAGCAAGGCGATCGTCAGGCTAACTACGGTCCACATAACCTTATTGTTTGCTGCCTTCCAAACTTCCATCTGGTGGATCCTCGCTTCAAGCTGTGCCTGACGCGCATACAAGCCCTGATCCGGGTTGTACATTGCTTCCTTGATTTTCGAAATGTCCTCTGCAACGCCAACGACATCAGCCTTGATACCATCAATGCCACTACTAAGCACATCTATCTTTGAGACAAGCTGAGTCACTGACTGGTTCAATTCAAGCATCATTGTGCCTGCTTTATTTGTAAAATCGTCTGACATCATATTCTAAATAGTGTGAAGCCCATTAAACACCAACAATAGCGTGACTAGTTGTTAACAAGGTACCGGCGGCAGAAACTGCGTTTTGTAGAGCGCAGCGAGTCACCTTTACGGGATCAATAACTCCCGTCTCAACCATCTTTGCCATGCTGCCAGCGTAGAAGTCCCAACCCATCTCATACGAAGATGCCAGCACCTTCTCGCAAATCAAGTCGGGGCTCTCGCCGGCGTTCATTGCCATCTGGCGAAGAGGGGCGAAGACTGAGTTCTTAATTACTTCTATGCCACAGCGCTGCTCCTCATTCGGAGCGTCCAACGACAGCCCGTCTGCGGCACGAATCAGAGCCACGCCGCCACCGGGCACAATGCCTTCCTGCTGCGCGGAACGTACCGCCTCAAGCGCATCCTCAATGCGGTGGCGCTTCTCTGTCATTTCGATCTCGGTGGCGGCGCCAACACGAATCACAGCAACGCCACTAGCTAGGCGCGTGATGCGGTCTTGAATCTTCTCGCACTCATAAAGAGATTCTGTTTCTGACAGTTCTGCTTTAAGATCCTCGATCTTCTCTTCGACCTTGGCGAAGTCACCAGTACCTCCAACGATTGTTGTGCCACCTTTGGTGATCTCAATCGTCTTGGACGAGCCCATGTGCTCAATGGTCACATCACTCGGGGCAACGCCATCGACAACTGCCAAGAACGTAGCACCGACAGACAGCGCCAAGTCTTGCATAATATTGCGCCGATCCTCACCGTACCGGGGAGCCTTGACTGCAGCCACCTTAATGCCTGAGTTCATTTCTTGCCTGCGTACTGCGTTCATGATCAGTGCCGCGAGAGCCTGACCCTCTATCTCTTCCGCAACAATAATAAGTGGGCGGCTCGATCGATCGGCAATCTCCAAAGCTGGCAAGATCTCGTCCACCCTTTCAATCTTAGAATCTGTTATCATAATCAGTGGGTTCTCGTAGCGTACGCAGTTGCGGCGCTTGTCGGTAACAAACGCTGCAGCCGTGTAACCCGAAGCAAAGCGGAAACCCTCAATCAGATCGAGACTAGTCTCCAAACTGCGTGCCTCCTCAACCGTTACGGAGCCGTCCTTGCCCACACTGTCAACTGCCGTAGCCACCAGATTCCCTAGGGTGCGGTCGTTGTTAGCCGAGATGGACGCAACATGCTCAATGTCTTCTTTGCTCTTGATGGGCTGTGCCATTGTCTTGAGGTTCTCAACGATGCCGTCAACTGCCAAAGCCATGCCTCGATTAAGTTCGATGGGTGACATGCCTGATGCGATGTATCGCTGCGACTGGTTGAGGATAGCGCGAGCCAACACTGTTGCGGTAGTCGTACCATCACCAGCAGAAGCGTTAGTCTGTGCTGACGCCTGCTTAATGATCTGCACCCCTACATTCTCAAAGGGATCCTCTAGATCGATATGGTTGGCGACGGTTACGCCATCCTTTGTAATCACTGGAGTGCCGCTGGGCGTCTTCAGGATGACATTCCTTCCTCGCGGTCCTAGCGTTGCTGCTGTGTAATCTGCCAGCAGGTTAACACCGGTTAGAATCTTCTTGTTTAAATCTGTGCCTTTACAATAGTGTTTAGACAATGTACACCTCTCGTTTATATTATATTATAACCCAACTTCTCTGGGTTGTCAAGTATTATTATTCGCTATCGGAAGAAATATCTTCTTCAAGCGCCTGCTTAACCACCTCTGCATCGCCCAGCGCTTCTTGACCGTGAGTAATCGCGGTACTGCGCTGGCGGGATGAAAAGTATTCACCGATATTTGTGGTGAGGTTCTGCACACCATCAAGGAGGTTTGCAACGCGCCCCTCAAGAGTCTTCGCATAGATCTCAGCGATGGCATCAAATCTTGACGCTGTGAAGTCTAGATTTCCGTGACCTTGCAGGTTAATAGTGCCGCCTAGATTTTGAATCATCTTGAAAGATACTTCCCACTGTGAGGGATCATCCCCTCGTCCCTCTGCCAACACGCGCTCTTCTTCCATAAGGATTTTTTCACGCTGGTAAAAGGTTAATGATTCAGACAATTCCAATGGCTCTTCTTCCTCTGCGGGAGCGTCCGGTGGGATGTCGCCATCGCGAGCAGCATCAGCTATCGATTTGTGGAGCATTCCACGCTTAGTGTAGCCGGGAGCCTGTGTGATGATAGCCGCGATTTGTGCCCTGTCTCCTGACTTGATGGCAGCGTTAAGCTCATCGAGAGAAACGTCGCCCAGCAGCATGCGGGTCTTCTTAGAGCCTCCAGCGATGAATTCTGGCAAGTTCTCTCTCGTAATGTCGAACTCCCAGATCTCTAGGGCACCAACAGCGCCGGACTCTTCCTTTGTTTTATATGCCACAAGGTATTTGATGGCAGGCTCGCCGCGTACGAACAAAAAGTCCACAAGGTTAGTAAAGCTTCCTTTAACACCCGTGCTTTTGCCCAGCAGCTTAAGGCTCACTGGGATGTTCTTGCCGCCATACTGACTGAAGGCAACGAAGTCTTCAATGGGCAGTGTGCCCTTGACTCGTCCAGCCTCCTGATGCCCACCGGTTAGTGCAGCCATGAACGCTTCAAACACGAAGCCGGCTGATGACTCATTGAAATGATTCATTGCAGCCTTAAGGCTCTCAACAATAATCATTGTGTTGATGATAACTCGGGGGCTGGTCCTGCGCTTCGCCTTCGCTGGGTCGAGGAATTCGTTAAGGTATTGGATTCGACCTGCGATAGAAGTACCGCCGCGAACAACCTTAAAGATATTGTTTACCTGTTCCCGATCCATGTGTTCTGGGTTTCCCCATGCCTCGGTGGGCGTGTATTTGGGAAGTGATAGCACAAACTTTTGACCAGCAGTTTGCTCTTCGTTCATCTGTTGCATGCCGCGGGCGTCTTGCATCGACTGCTGGGTAAGCATCGCCTGAAGATCGTCTTTGCTCATACCGCTATCGGCTAGGAGCCGGATAGCCTCAACCATGTCAGAGTCTACGCCGACCATCAAAAGCTGACGGTATAATTCTTTCCACTGCTCGGGAGGCAATGCCTCGTTCATCGCGAACTGTGGGCTTCCCTTGTCGCCAAGACCCTGTGGGTTTGAGAAGTGAAGCATCACGGAATCTACCATCGCAACGTCAGGCTCGCCCATGATCTCTGCGACAATACGCTCAATCGTTGGGCGGTCGCCTTCCATGCCAGCGGGTACCTGACTTGCAATCATCTCAGGGTTAATGTTTGTGTCGAAGCCGGCAGGATCTGATCGGGCTGCGATGTCGGGATATGAATCTCCGATGGTCTCTTCGATCATCTTCACTAGCGCATCGATGCCGAGAGCCTGTGCTCTGGGTTCCACTGTGGTTTTGAAATACTGCTCCACAAGCAGGTCTAGTTCTTTATCACTCATACTATAATTAGTCTCCGATTTCCTCTTTAACCTCATTAGCTATAGCTAAAAGGTCCAAGCCGGCACAATCTATTTTTCGTTTCGTCAAGTTGTAATGACTAACAAACCCCTTAAAGGTTCCGCGGGCTGCAGATGACTCGACAGTTGTGCTAGTCTCTCCATTTTTCACCGGTACCTCAAGAGGGATCCCGATGCCCTTGTGGACTGCCTTCCACAATGCTTTAAGCGCTTCGATCTGGACAGGGTAGAAATCTGTAAATGGCTCAAGCTTATTGCCGTGAACCCATGCGCCGTCTTGTATCGGGCGCTCGCCGAATCCGTTCTTAACGTACCAGTCTTGATACTTGGGGTAGTAAGCATTGCTAATCTCTACGCCGATTGACTTGTGGTTCACTTTGCCGATGCCGGCATGCCATGCTCCGTGCTGTGTGTCTAACAACTGGTAGATGGTGCCATCGTTGTCAATGCAGAAGTGTACCGAGATCCCTCGGCGACCCAGCACCATAGTACACGACTCGGAAGACAAACACACATCCCAGTGGTTAACAAACATGGTTGGCTTTCGGTCTGGCTTGCCGGCGTAATCATAATAACTGTTCTCTTCGCAGTCCAAGCCCAAGGAATCATCCCACAAGACCACCATGTCCCAATCAATCTCTATAAACTTGCCGTTGTGTACAATGTGTTTCTTGTCGCGGCAAGCGAGAGAGCCCCTGCTGTAAGGGGATGGGTGGGGAATATGCTCGGAGATCTCTGCTTCGCGCTCAGTCCATAGGCGCCGGTAACTAACAGGACCAAGCAGCCCATCCGCTTTCAGCCCCCTCTCTTTCTGCCACTTCTTGATAGCTGCGACCAATGTTTCGTCGTTGTATTCACAGCCAAACCATGACGGTTTCCAGCCCAGAGAATCTTGTGACGATTTGTTATAGAAGATCTTGTCCATAGCCATGTCCTAAAGGTTAATAATATTTAGATAATTATATCAGCAATGCCGTATTCTACTGCTTCTGCAGCAGATAGATATACATTTACCTTTCTCTCAAGCAGCTTCTTTAGCGTACGCTTTGTCAGGTTGGTTTCTTTAACAAGCGCAGCCACATAGTTCTCCTGAGAGTTTCTAATCTCGTCCATCTCGTTCTCAAGGTTATGCAGGTTACCATGGTTGCCGGCAATGACTGAGTGAATCATGACGCGACAGTTTTCTCCGATCCTTCTCTTGCCCTTTGTGCCAGCAGCAAGCAACAGCACGCCGGCTGACATTACTTTTCCAAGACCGAATGTATGGATTTCGCAGTCCTTTTGGACCATGCGCATGACATCATAAAGCGCAAACATATCGTCTGCGCTGCCACCGTACGTTGAGATAATAAACTCCAACGGCTCCCACACTTCTTCTCCGTCTATTTCGCGCATGGAAGAATTGTGTAAAACCAATAATCCGCTAAGCGTTTCTCGGGATTTGCGCTCATCGATATCGCCGTAAAGACCCACGATGCGCATATCTTCATCGGCTTCCAAGCCAAGTGCCGCGGCTAGCTGCTCGGGCGTGAGCGCTTCCTGAGTGTCATCATCTGAGGTTTCTTCTACTGGGTTCTCTTTCTTTGGCTTTGACATTACAGCTTTCCTTTGTTATTTTCTAAATGGTTTAGCGCGCCCTCCCAGTCTGTGAACGGCGCTTGACGCTTCCGGAACACCTCTGGGTAAGCAGACAAAAAGCTCTCTAGCGTTGACTTCTTCCAGCGCTTGAACTCATAATCATCCATGTTCTTCTGTCTGATTGCAGTGGCTGTGTCTCCAGTCTCCTGTGACATTTTATGCTTCATGGCACGAAGAAACTCGACATCTTCCGAGATCGTAACCATTAGCCTTAAAGCTTGCAATCCTATTTTCTCAACCAAGGCTCCCATCTTCCCTAAAGACATTAGGTTCGAAGCTGTTAACCCCATCATATATCCGATAAGTCCTGCTAGACCTAACGATGCATATTCCATCTCAACTCCATAAAATCACACAGCCCCATAGCGTAAGCTATGGGGCAGCATGGCTAAAGCAAAATATTATTAGTGTGTAGCATTATCGCCTATCGGCGGCGTTTGCTAGCAGCCACCAGACGCGCTGCAACGCGACGGGCGACCTCATTGATCGTCTCTTCATCGTCAGCGACGTTGACGTTGGCGTCCTCAAGCTCCTGCATAAGCTCCTCTTCGGGGGCTTCTGCCGGCAACTCTTCTTCGCCGGGGATGGGCTCTATCTCTTCGCCTTCGGGGGCTTCTTCTTCGCCACCCTCCATGCTGACATCGGCGCCCTGCTTCTGCAGCGCAGCCACGATATCCGAGACAAGCTCGTTGGGGTCGACCTCGACAGTCTCTCCCACTTCCTCGTCGGGAGGTGCCTCTTCAGGTGCCTCGTCTCCGGGTAGCTCTTCCTCGGCGCCCATCTCTGGACCGCCTAGTTCCATCTCTTCTTCACCAAGCTCAGTCAAAAACTGATCGGTGAACTTTGATTCAATCTCAGCCAAACGCATAAACCTGCGTGTGACGGACTCATTTAAAATTAACTTCTTCTTGCTCATAGCTTTATAATCTCCTAATAATATTATGAAGGCTTCGGTAATAAATAGTATACTGGAACACAAACGGCTTCAGTGTGAGAATAAAAAATCCTTCAAGTAGGCTGCTCGGCGCGAGATCTTTTCAAGTGCGCGCTTCTCTAACTGCTGTATTCTTGCTGGAGTATATTTTAATCTCTTCCCAACCTCTTGCAAGGTCATCGCTCCGTGCTTGTGAACGGCTATCAGGGTACAATTGAAATCGTCCTTATAATCTATCCACAGACGGCACTCTGTCACTCGGCAGCTTCTGTTGTTTTTTAAACACCCAACGGCACAACGTCTCATCCCGCGTCTGCTATCACATTTTCCGAAGCAATCATGGCAGTGTGAATCTTAGCTATCTCATCATAGCCCCGAATCACAGTTACGTGATCACACCGATACCAGCCATCGGTCATTTCAGGTGGAAGCGGAGTGGTAAATTTTATCTTATACCAGCGCCAAGGCGGGAGGGATCCATCGGGGCGTAACTCTGACTCGACGATGACCCCATAATAGCCCGGGCTAGTCTTGCGACTATGTAGCACGATGCTTCCAATTTCATAACTCATTGTGTTCTTCCTCAATCATATCAAATATATTTTCAATCTCACTCGGGTTAAGAGCAAGCTTATTAACTGTCTCTTTCCCCTTTTCTTCTAACTTCTTAGACTTCGCTATCCTGACTTTCCCATGTTTGCTCTTCTTGGACCTTAATGATGCAACGAAGTCTTCGAACTCTGCATCCTGAGCCAAGTAAGCCTCAATACAGCTACGAAAGAAATCAGACTGGCTGATGCCGTCATAGTTTAGTCTGATTCGTAGCTGCGCGTGTACCTTGTCGTTCTCTCGAAAGATTACCCGCTTATTATACAAGTCTTCTGACACTACTTCTTCTCCAGAATATGCGTCTTCGATTCTGAAATGCCCGATGCCGTTTGCCGCGTAAACCGGGCGCGTGACTGCAGTTCTGTCAAAGTACGGGAGCCTGAATACGAAAACCCGCTGCGGATGCCGTTATCTAGTTGCTCCAAGATGCGTGTCACCGAACCCTTATAAGGAATGATTGTTGAAATGCCCTCTAGAGACGAAGCCTTCCCTCGCCAGTCTTGCTGGGCTTCTTCCGATGCCATGCCACGATAGGTCTTGAACCGATCTCCTGCGACAAATTGGATTGCGCCCGGAGACTCTGTGGTAGCAGAGAGGAGAGAGCCGATCATCACACAGTCAGCGCCGGCGGCTAGCGCCTTAACAATGTCTCCGCTATTTCGGATTCCACCGTCAGCAATAATCGACACATCTCTGTCTGTCTCAGAACACTCAATGATAGTTTGTAGCCCGGGCATGCCGTGACCGGTCTGAATCCTTGTCGAGCAGATGGATCCTCCACCGATGTTACAGCGTACAGAGTCTGCTCCCCAGTCTGCCAGATCATTAACTCCCTCAAGAGTTGCGACGTTGCCAGCCATGATATGTTTGTCGCCGCCGATAAGACACCGGAGGGTTTCGATTGCTTCACGCACCAGAGTGTGGTGACCGTGGGCGACGTCAATACAAAGGAAATCAACGCCGGCTTGGTGCAAGGCTATGGCGCGCTGTTCGAAACCCTCGGTCACCCCAACAGCGGCGCCAACATTGACATGAATATCGTTTTTGGTGGAGTGGTAGCGATTCTGCTTTGCTGCCCGAACCATCTTTACCTGATCGTCAATCGTACAATAGCGATGGATAATACCCAAACCGCCGAACACGTTCATGACCTCTGCCATGGCTGGTCCAGTAACGGTATCCATCGGCGAAGAGATGATCGGCATGCCCAGTTCAAGCGCCCGGGTGCCGGTGCCCAAGGTGGTGCCAATATCAATCTCTTTGCGGCTGCGGATATCCGAAAACTGTGGTACCAGCAGGACATCATCATAACAAAGGCTTACCTTTGTCCTCATTATAGTTCTCCGTTCTTATATTTTTCAACAACTTTTTGCGCAGCAGACCAGCAGTCAGGACAGTATAGCCTGACAACTCCTTTATCTTCTCGGACTACTACGCTCCACGATGTTACCATCGCGTTGTCGGTCTTATCAAATGGTAGCTCACACATCAAGCACTCTTCTGGTAGCTTGCTGAACAATGCTGTTTTGGCTGTTAGCGGATCTTCTGTGTCTTCCGCCTTCTTTGCGAGAGCCTCGGCTGCTCGTCGCTGCTTCCTGTTCACGACCGGCTCATCGAGGTTGCGATGGGACCGGACATGTCAAGCATGGTGTTCTCAAACACAACAACCGCTGACGGGAACGGAGCAGAGTTAGTGCTGTCACCAAACTTCAGCCTGCCCTTGACGAAGTGAACCTCTTTTGCCTTCATCACATAGTCGTGCCAGTAGCGCGTGTCGGTGCGAGAAGGAATCAGCATGACCACTCGGGTGTGCTTCTTCTGCGCTTCTCGATAGGCTTTCGCGATCCACTGATCGATACCTCTGCCGTACGGAGGGTTAACGAAGACGATGTGTCCGGACCAATCCTTCGACAGCCCATCCTCTGCTTCTGTGAAGAAGTTGGCGCACTTGGTATTGTGGGTGGTGGCACAGGGATCCAAGTCGAATGGACCGAACCGCCAGTTAAGCTTTTCAAAGAAGTCCTGCGGGGTTGCCCACTCACCCGTCTTGGATGAAAATAGTGTTTGTTGTGTTGCTGTGTTCATTTGCTCACCTTGAGAGTTTTTAAATATGCGACCATTGCATCTAGCTGTGCCTCTGTCCAGTCTGCCCCGATGGGAGGCATCAAGGGCGACTTATCCACCGCACTGCCGCCAGCAGCAATCGCTGTCCGTACCTGTGCATCTGTTCGCGAAGCCCAGAAACTTGCGTCCTGAAAGCTAGCCGGCTTTATGGGCAGAGAGGCGGAGGCAGGACCATCGCCTGCTCCGGACTCGCCATGACAAGCGGCACACTGAGTCTTGTAGTCAGAGGCTGGGTTGGCTTGCGCCACTGTGGGCGCAGCGATAAAAAAGATAATGAGTAGTCTACTCACCTGTGCTCCCCAAGGCTCCATCACCTCGTTCACTGATAGTGATTGGATACCAGCCATATAAATCATCGCCGCTGTTGCGCTCCATGGCTCGAAAATGAACCACCGGAATCATGACCACTTGAGCGATCTTCTGGTGTGATTCGATAATTTGATCGGTTTGACCAATGTTATGAAGGTTAATAAATACCTCGCCGTCATAGCCAGAGTCGATGACACATGCCCCAACGATGAGGCTGCGCTTCGCTGCCATGCCTGAGCGGTTCTTAACCTCCAGCATGTAACCGTACGGGATCCCGAACCGCAGACCGGTGGGCAAGATTGTGCTCTCACCGGGTCTGACAGTCACGGATGCGTTGTCCTTCGGGTTGAAGTGGACATCCAGTCCAGCGTCAGAAGGGTTTGCTCGCGAGGGAGGATGAACGTTAAAGTGCGTGCGGCACCATTCGATCATCATAGCTCGGTCTCGGCATCAGGATTAGCAGCAGTCGAGAGGACGCTGTAAGTCTCGTAAAGTTCGTCGAGGTCGACCTCTCCCTTCATAAGACGATAAGCTTTGACAGCGATACTCATCTCATCACGGGTAAGCCATCCTTGGCGGCGATACTCATTGCGAAGGTCGCGACGGTGTTCCTTGTAGGGCTCCATTGCATCTTCGATTTCCTTAAGGGAACGCACATATTCTATAATATAGCGTTGGCGGCGTGCCTCCCGCTTAGACGGGGTGGGCTGGGCTTCTTCACTCATTTTTGCTCCTGTGGTGAATGATTAGTATGTATATAATAACAGATAAAGGGGCTGTTGTCAACTACTTTTTGTTGTTTTTTTCGTGCTCTGCCCAACGACGGGCGCGGAACTCAATAACATTGTCGCGCAGAAAACCATCGTCTGGGTTCTGTTGATAGGCATTCTCATATTCTCTCATCATATCTTCCATCAATCGCTCGCTGCGCTTGAGGCGTAGGCGTGCGGCGTACATGCCCACCAGCATAAAAGCGGCGAACAGCACAAAGAAAGAACCGATAACTATAACAAAAGAGTCCATCATCCTAAGTAGTTGTTATTGTTGGTTTTGGCTACCAAACGTAATCTCTACGTTAATGTCGACATTAAGCTGTGGCATGTCAACGTGGTCGATTAGTCCATGCTCAAGGCACTCGTCTGGTTCAAGATACCAGTCGGCATGCCCCTTGTCGTGAATCAATTTCAAGAAGTAGTTCTTGCTCTTGCCACAGTTCGCAGCCATCATGTGATAGACCTTCTTCTGTAGTCTCTCGGCTTCCTTGGCGTCTGCTTTGATCTCTTCGATCTTTCCCCATGCTCCGCTTGACACGTCATGGATCATTACCGTAGCGTGAGGATCCATATACCTCATGCCCTTGGTGCCGAAGGTCGAGAAGATAGCTCCGCAAGACATTGCCTTGCCTTGGATAACCGTCGCGACTGGTAGCTTGGAGCTACGTACATCTGAAATCATAGACATAAGACTGTACACTGCACCGCCGTAACTGTCGATAATAACAGGGACAACTGGTTGCCCAGTGTTGTGAGCCTTCGCCATCTGTAGCGTAAAGTCTCGCGCCGTGACCTCGTTGAAGTTTCTGACTCTGATGACAACAGGGAAGTTATCTCGGAGATCGTAGTCCTTCAACAGAGGACTAGCGTTAATAATATGTTTCATGTTTGTTCTCTTTTGTTTTTTATTGTCGGCTAAAGCCAGATCCGGGGGCGCGACTTAGGCTTCGATATATCTCGTTTTTCTTATTAACTGCTGAAGTCCAAGCCCCATACATCTCTTTAATAAGCGGAGTATATCTCGCCAGTGCCGACAATTGGAGTTTATTCAGCTTGTCTTTGGTCGCTTGTCGGGCAAGATAAATATCATATAGATCGTTAATCGCCTTTAACTCTGCGGTAGTACAATCTCTTTTCAAATCCTTTGCATGAGCGACAAGCACTTGAGCCTGTTCATTCACAAGGGGCGCCAACCTAGCGCCAGAGCGGTCGAGATCGCTCAGTCTTTCAAACCTGAATCTCTCAGTTATAAAGATCCAAACTCGCTCCAAAGCCAGCACCGATTGCATAGACATCTCATCTTCTTCTATTTTAAAAACATCCATAATATCATAGGCAGTTTTGCAATCCGACATGTTTACCCCAATAGTTTAAAGTTGTGGTGAATCGAGCGAGTGCTGAATCCCCACTTAGGATCGTAGTCCAGCTTCGCCATGTACGGGCGATTGATCTGAACATTGTCTCCGCGCTCAGGTCGTACACCCCAGCACTTGATCTTGGTTGTCTTGTTCGATGAATCGATAACCTCAACAACCCAATATATCTTTCCGTTCTTGGTCTTCCGCGAAGTAATCTTGCGCGGCACGAACCATGCCACCTGCAGATCCGGGTCGAACTCACCAAGTGGCGGCACGAACCTCTCCTCTAGGCGTTGGCGAACCCGGTTGCTCAAAACCAAGTCGAACGGGAATACTCCTGTAAGATCAGCCTGATACTGAATCAATTCCTCTTCTGTGAAGTCTCCTTCTGGGGAGTACAGTTCGATATTCTCCGCAAACTTCTTGCGGTTCTTCGGACGGTCGACAGCAACAGCAGACCAGAAGTGTTTGAGCCCAGTGAAGCGGTCATCCATCAAAGCGTTCAAAGCCTGACAGCGGATTAGAACATCCAGTGCCTTCTTGTTGAGCTTAGAGTATGTGATGTTCTCGTTGAATAAGAAGTCTTCAATGGCTTCAAACGGACGGTTGGCAATCACCTGAGCGATAGCTGATTCACCAAGACCCTTCACCGAAGTGAGTGGCTGTACCAGAGTCTTGCCGTCTGAACTAATCTCCCAGACTGTGCCCGACTTGTTGATATCCAGCGGAGCAATCGCGAACCCGGAGGTCTTGGCAATGTTGATTGCCTTCTCCTTGCGAGACTCAGGCTCCTTGTCCAAGAAGGATGCAACCCACTCGGACGGGAAGTAGTTCATCAGCCACGCGCACTGGAACGAGAGGACCGAGTACGACACTGCGTGTGACTTGTTAAAGCCATAACCAGAAAAGTACTCAAAAGTATCCCACAGTCCTTCAGCGTCCGAGACCTTGATGCCCTTCTCTTCACAACCTTGAATAAACTTTTTATGAATAGCCGCTTTCTTATCATTCTTGCCTGTTCCCTTCTTAGTAAGTAGCTTGCGAAGAAGATTAGCCTCATCGAGTGTCAAGTCTTTGCCCAACTTATGAGCCAGCAACGCGATCTGTTCTTGGAAAATCAGGAAGCCGTATGTCTCCTGAGTAATCTCCTCAACGATCGGGTGCAGGTACTTGATGTACTGTGGCGATTGCTTCGCTTCTACATAGTCTTTATCGACTCCGGCACTCAATGGACCGGGGCGGAAGATAGAAGTAACAGCAGAGATATCAATAATGCTAGTCGGCTTAGCCCTGATGCAGAATTGCTGGGCTCCGTTCTCTGCGAACTGGAAGATTCCTCCCCACTTGCCGGCATGAAAAATGTTCTCATATACTTCCTGATCTCCGAAGTCGATTTGGTCCGGGTGAAGGTTAATGTTGTAAAACTCTCTGATCTGCTCAAAGGTCGGCTCAGCGATTCCAGCATGGCGCTGGAGAATGTGACGGATGGCACCCTCAATCATTCGCAGTGTTGACAGCCCAAGGATATCAAACTTAATGAAGCCCATGGGCTCAAGGTGTCGGACGTTCTGACCCTCTGCCCATGGCGTCTGTCGGATACCACCAGAATTGATAAGCGGCATGTATTGATCAAGGTTCTCCGCGACCACAACTCCGCCGGCATGACGCGAACATGACCGAACCTGCCCGTAGAGCGCCTCAACGTGAGTCTTAACGTGTGGGTACTTAGCCAAGAAAGCCTGTAGCGACCCACTAAACTCCATCACCTCGTCAAAGGTGGGAACATATACACCAGCCTTGATGCCGTGGCGCTGCTTCGCTGGTCCAGTTGCCTCAAACATCATCGCGCTAGTAACCGGGTTGACCTCCGTGAAGGGGATCCCATAGAACTTTGCGATGTCTTTAATGAGCGACTTAAGCTGCAGTGTGTTCCAGTTGGAAATGGGAGCAACAGTGTCCTCTCCCCAATCAGCAATAAGCTCTTCCTTGAGCGCCATCGGGTCCGACACATCATAATCGATATCCGGGTAGTCCGTAGCGTCAGAGCGTAAGAAGCGAGAGAACAGAAGCCCATACTTAATAGGATCAACCTGTGTGATGCCCAAAGCATACGCCACCAGCGAGCCAGCAGCCGAACCGCGACCGGGACCGGTGAGCATCTTCGCTGATGCCTTGTCTGCGATAGCCTTCATTGTAAGGAAGTACTTACTGAAGCCTCTGTCATCGATGACCTTAAGCTCGTTCTGCAAGCGATCGATATAATCCTCGTTTTCGTGGAAGCCGAGAGTCTTTAGCCCTTCGTGGCTAAGCTTAATAAGTGCCTCGGTTGCTGTCAGTCCCGCGGGAACAACGAAGTCAGGCAACCTGACCGTGTTGTCGGGAAAGAAGGAATCAATACGACTATGGGCGATGTCGTAGCCGTTCTTAATTGAAGTAAGGACCAGATCGTCATCGTACTCAATCCCGGCACCAGCAGAGTACTTCTTATAAGCCTCCCACATCTGATCGCCGTTCTTGGGATACAGTTCATAGCCGATCTCATCTACATCAATAGGCAATTCGTTACTCTCATAATCAGGCTTGGACTTGCCCAGCCAGCCTAGACGCTTATACAACTCGCGATCCTTCCACGCTTGCGGCGAAGGATAGTGGCTGTCTGCTGTGGAAATCAACTCAATGCCGAACTCGCGGTGCATCTCAATGATACACTGATTCAGCATATGTTGCTCCGGTACGCTGTTCCACTGTAGTTCGCCATACCAGCGGTCGCCGAAGATGGCTTGCATGCGGCGAGTAGTTTCGCACATGCGACCGAGAGCTTGTGCCTCATCAAAAGTGCGCTTGCCATCTTCGTCTGTCTCCCAGCTATGCCAGAAGTCCTGAGCGTAAACGCCGCCGAGACAGGCAGAAGCTGCAATGACGCCTTCTGAGTACTTTGCCAGTAGCTCATAATCCATGCGCGGGTAGCGGTAGAAGTTCTCCTGCTTATAACTCTCGGAGATAAGCTTGAAAAGGTTGTTAAGCCCAGTCTGGTTTTGTGCCACCAGAATGAGGTGAGCGCGCTGACGAAGGATATCCTTCACCACCTTTTTGCTAGCATCCTCGTCTTCAATCGTCGTTCCTGATTGAGACTCTTTCTTCTTGCCCTTAGCCTTCGTGCGCGCATCTTCATAGCCGGTGCGCCAATCGCTGATAGAAGGAATGAAGTAAGCCTCCACGCCGAAGATGGGCTTAAAGTCTTTGCCCTCTGCCTGCATCTTCTTGGCGTGTAACACCTGATGCGCCAAGCCATTCATGTTTCCATGATCCGTCAGTGCCATGGCATTGCAGCCATTCTGGTATGCAAAATCCATATGTTCTTGAGGGTACCCAAGAGCATCAAAAATAGAACCCGCCACGCTATGAGCGTGAAGGTTTACGAACGGAATCTCGGGCTTGGCGCGAGTGGTCATTGGTGGTTATACCTCGTCCATGATGTTGTCGACGAGGCGAACGAAATCGGTAGGTCCAAGATCGTTGCCATTGGCGCTCTCTTGGATCACATGATAACGAAGCCCTCCGAGGCGCTTGCAAATGCTAGTCACCTTGGTGTCAAGTGCTGCAATCTTGTCGTTTAGTTCCTTCAATTCTGCAGCGGAAACTGTCTTCTTCTTTGTAGTTGGCATATTATTCTCCTTTTGTGATATCGATGCCGATGGGTTTGAGCGTTGAAGTCGGCAACAGCCTATCCGGACGCTCAAGGTGGGGTGCCTCTTCTGAGGCTAAAAACTTGCGATATTGGTTCCAGTCCCCGATCTGGTAGAACCACGGGACTTCAACTTTATTAGCTTCCTCTATTATAGCAGATCTGAACACAATGTCAAGCGAAAAGTGTCGTGCAGAGTATCTTTTTTCTAGAGGTAGCTTCTTGGTGGGGTACTGCTCGCCTTCGGCGGGCGGGTACCACCCGGGCGTGCCTTTCTCTCGTACGTCGCGGCGGAACCTTTTGAAATCTTCGCCGTCGAAGGTAAAGCAAATTGGTAATCCGTCGCGAATGGTCTTGTCCTTGTGGGATAGATAGAATCCCTTACTTGATGAAATCTTCTTACGATATGATCTTAACACAGTTGGATCAAAAATGCCAGTAGAAAATGCAACAAAAAATCGATCTGGGATAATCCACTTGCTCATCTGTCTGGAAATATGATAGGCACTGAGCGCCCCATGGAGGACGCTCCAGCCATGGCAATCCCTCTTGTCTCGATCTTTGGGGTGGATGGGTACATAGAAAATTGGAATCGGCTGCTTGTGTTCGCTCGGAAATCGGGACATTGTGCGGCTGACCCAAACCGGATCTTCAACAGTGTCTCCGAGGGTGTGCCGGATGATGGGGGCGGTGTCATCGTTGCATACGATCCAGATCGTTTCGCAGCCGGCGTAGGCGCATTGAACAACCGCATGTTCAAGTGCAGTATAATTTTCTGCGATAGGGACCATGCAATTCGGCAGCCCAAGGTTAATGTTTGCCGGCATGCCAGCTATCGGGATAATCCCAGCAAGATGAAATGACTGAGAGTTTGCCACTCCGGTTTCGATCATGAGCTTAATAATACTTTTGGAATATATGGGTTCGCGGGAACAGGCAGCGCTCTACCTCTAATTTCATACAAAAGGGTTTCGGGTGTAACTCTGTTAAAAAAGATCTTGTTGTGCTCGTCGTATGCATGCATTGATATTTTCTTCTTCTCTCTGCGATCGTGCTCAATCTTAAGTGCATAGTGCTTCTTCTTTCCAGACTTGGGGCAAGTACCGTTGCTGGAACCTTTAAGCCCAAGCGATCTCATTGTGCTAAGCGTTTTAAAGCGGGCATATGTGGGAGAGTACTCAAACTTATCCAAGTCCTCCTCTGACAGAAACGATTCTACACACAAGTCCTTCTTGTCTGGGTGGTTTCCGTCAAGCCTTTCTGTGGGATAGAAGTGGATAGTTCGAACAAAATCATCGGCGGGAGTCATCAACATATTCTCTCCGTGGCGCATGCCAGACCGAACGTTAAACCAATCACAAACCCGGTATTGGTCACAGGCTGTGGTGATTGGGGGCAGACCTTCTAAGTTGTGATCATCAAAAACCCACAGCACTTCGTGTTCCGCCTCAACAAGTCGCGACCGATTATCGGTACTGATAAACAAACTTCCATCGCCGACACGGATAGAGGCGGCGTTGTCGGCAAAAGGAATCTGACCGCCCATGGACAAGAGCATGTAAAGATGGTGCCACAATTCTATCCGAGACTCTATAACCCCCCGACCCATGCCGTACTCCGATAAATTGATCGGGATCCTTAGTTTTTCAAAGTGCCATGGCATTGAAGATGTATATCCCACAACGGGCATGCCCGTATAGAATGCGTAAATCAGCGCGCTAAGGTTATAACCTACGATTATGCCTTCCCACTGATACCTGTGACCCTTCATCCTTCCGAAAGCGAAGCCAAAACATAGTTTTCCAAGACCAACATATACTTCTTCTCATGGAACATTAGATTCTTGACCATGTGCCTCTCGACCGCAATGGTGTCTCCGTTCTTGAGCGCGAGCGTACAATCTTCTGCCTGTGAAATGACTCGAAAATAGTCATACTCTTTCGGCGGTGGCTTGTAGTTGTCTGGTAGGACAAATCCTTTCTCTTCTGGCACTATTGCTGCCAACTCTTCAATCCGAATATATCGGTTCTTTGGTGTAAGGTTCACTTTTTCCTCCTAAATTGTACAGGTGTCGTTGGTACAGAATTTGGTACCAGCGCCAGCAGTTTCAGTTTCGATCCGCTTAATCGGCGTGATCGCGCTACTCATTTTTTTGTATTCACTCTCGGTGATCGCCTCGTATGGTGCTTGCTTGTAGCCCGTCTCTTTGTAAGCCAAAAACGACACTGCCTTCAGGCGAGTCTCGTACATTTCTAGAGCGCTCTTGATCGACTGTGCTTCGTGGGGCTGAAAGGTTACTGTTACAGAAACCGAGTTGTCTGCCCAGAAATGTTGATACTGAGCAGCAATCTCAAGCTGCTCCCACATTGAGACATGCTTCTTGCTCTTCTCAAAGTGAGGCTCTCTCACGGGGAACTCCACCACTGTAGTATTCAGAGAGTACGCATCTGGCTCAGTTTTATAACCAGCAGCAACGAGGTGCGGGAGCATCTCCGAGGTGTCAGAGAACCGGATCCTCCGAATGTAATACTCGCTTTCTGGGAAGTGAATCCCGGGGGTGGAGCCGTTGAGCAAAGAGACTGTGCCGCTGGGCTTGATGCTTGTCATTCTCACTGAACGCGGGATGCAAAGCCAGTTTGAATATTCCTCATCAAGATCCTGTACACGATCGTATGCCTTGTCGCACCAGTCGTAGATTTCCCTGCGACCGTGCTTAGCGAAAGCCTGCACCACACCGGACTGTGACAGTCCGATTCGGCGATTCTTGAGCATGATTGCGTTTGTCTCTGGCCAATGAGTATTCACCAGCGTGACGGTCTTGCCGTAAAGATATGCAATCTTTAATGTTTTTAGATAATCGTCGTAGTTTTCATGCTTTGCTGGATAGGTTTCGACCAAGCAGCAAAGCTCGGCGTCCTCTAGCTGCTGCTCGACACATGGGTTGAACCCCATAACGTGTCGGTCATCGTCGCGAGGGTCATCCTTAAAGCGACCTCGGGTACGAGCGTTGTTCAGCCAGATGTATCCGGGTTCACCGTTCTTCTGGCTCTGGGCTGCGTGCCACGAATAGTCCATGCCAACCTGAGCTTCAAAAGAGTTGTTGGAGCCCCAGCGGTGTGAATAGAGCTTGTCCTGATCGTTCTTCATTGACAAATATTCTTTATCATCGTGTGCGCCGAGAGCCAAAGCTGCAGACCGGCGTACGTTTCCGGCAACAACACACTTGCCAATGAGATTTTCAGTATCGACAATATCGACAGAGGTTATTGTTTCACCAATGCGGGAATCATAAAGCTCACGGAGACTATCATGCAGAAGCAGCAAAGGTCCGTGACCCGCTGAAGTGCCGCCGAAACCCTTAATTTCCGCACCAAGCGGGCGGATTGCGCTATAATCAAAGCGCGGAACATCGGAGCCAAAGTAGTAGCCATCGAGCAAAATCCGTACGGAGCGGACCCAACCCTCTCGGCTGTCATCGATCACATACACATCGTCGACCCAGTTAGGGTCATGGACTGTTGCTGTGCCGGCTCCCTTGGTATCGAAACCAACGCCAATGCCAACCATCAGCGCATCCATCATCCACGCGAAGAGGTAGCCGCCCTTGGCAGACACATCCTTCGTTGATCTAAAGGCGCAATTGAACAAGCCTGCACCGGTGCGCTCTTGAACGAACTTTGTGCCCATCATCCATAAGCCGCGACCCGGAGGCGACCATTTGAGAGAGAACAAGCGTTCATAAGCATCCTTTGCTGTGCGCTGTGCCTTTGCATCATTCCACTCCAGCCCCAATCGGGCAACGTGTTGCTTCTGAATGTCGAACATTCCTTCGATCACGCGGCGGCATGTCTGGTGCCACTCCTCTGTGCCGAGGGCTCCGTCCGTTGTCTCGCTTAAGCGTCGAGCATATGTGCGCTTAAACGTCACATATCCTAGTGGACCCCATGGGACCGGTCGCTCTCGGTAATTGTCGATAAAAGATTCGGACAGTCGAAAACGACGGACTGAAGAATCGCGCTCCTTTTGTTCATACATTGTGGTTATTTGTTCCTGTTTGCTTTATAAGTTTGATATTTTTCTTTTAGGTTCTCTGCTTGCTTCTTTGCAGAGTTTTCCATGATCTCGCCCGGTGACTCGCCTGTGGACTGCAGAACCTTAATCTTTACAGATGCTGGATCCATGTAGATTGGATATACAAGTCCATCGGGTCCGTTACGGTTCTTGGCGACGAAGACTCGACCGGTGTTGTTGTTTTTGTCATCGACGGTTCGGGACACGGAGAAAATAAAATCTGCCACAAAGCATTTATTGAACGCTTCGCTGATCGACTCCATTGTAATAACTTCCGCATTCAATCCGGACCGGTTTGTTTGTGATGCTGTCCAAAGAGGACACTTGTTTTCTTGTGCAATTGCGCGCAGTTCTTCATAGATGGATTCAAGTTCGTTCCTCTTCTCTTTCTGATAATTTACTGGTCGCAATAGATCGCCGTAGTCAACAATGATAATATCCGGCGTAATATCTCGCTTTCGCAACTTTTCCAAGTGAGTTGAAAGTGTGCGCGTGCTCGCAGATTTCGTCGGATACTCTTTAATAATTAGTGTGCCTTCAATATCCTGCACTGTTTCATATACTAATTCTTTAAGTTGGTACAATTCGCCTAGCGGTACGCCGGAAAGACAAGAATCATATCGGTTACCGATTGCCGCGTCTGATAGCTCCAAAGTGTAGTGGATGACGGTTTTGCCATCCTTCACAGCCTGTGCTCCGAGGTGAGTAAGTACCATAGACTTTCCGGCGCCCGTGGGGGCGATAACAACCCCAAGCTCGCCGGCGCCCAGCCCGCCCGAACAGAGGCTGTCGATTTCATTCCAGCCGGTGCTAATCGCGTTCCGGGTCTTCAGTTGAAAGCGTGCCTCAAAATCCTTAACATAGTCATGACCGAAGTTGTTGTCACTTCCCAGCTTGAGAGCCGCGTTGATCACGGAACTGATTTCATCAAAGGAAGATGTTTGCAGCAGCTTTACCGATTCAATCATCGCTTCCTTGAGCTTCTGCTTTCGGCAAAAATCTAGCGACACCTCTTTAATATAACTACGACCCTCGACCTCAGAGTTGCATATGCGCGCAAAGTATGAGCGAACCTGTTGCTTGTCGGTGTCTGTCTCACTCTCCAATTCGGAACGGAGCAGCGTCATCATAATCTTTCGCGAGGGATGTACATTGTACTTGTCGCGATAAGAAAATACCCGTCGCACGAAAGTGCGGAGATAAGACAGTTCTAGAAAGTTAATGTCCAGCACTTCAATGATCTGATCCGCGAACGGACGATCTTCTAGAATAAGCTGACACAGACCTTCTTGAAAGTTCTTGCCGAATTTGCTAAAGCTGGGCTTTTCTGACATACTTCATCCTATAGTGAAGATTATACTTCATTTACGACTTGTTGTCAACCACAATTCGTCTCATTGTTTGAAATAGTGATGACCAATCTCCGGATCCGAACCCATCGTCAATCATCATGCTCTGAACCTTCGTCTTGTTAAAGAGTTGTTCTGCCTCTTCAATGGCGAACCTAACTTGTGTTTTTCCCTGCGGGGAGATAGACGGAGAGTACAACTGCATAAGCTTATAGTTTTCTTCGATAACAGCACGACCCTCAATGATCTGCTGATAAACCTTGAGGTCTGATTCGGAATCCTCACAGAACCCAATGAGCTTGTCGACTGTGCAGAACTCTGCGTCAGCAAAAAACGGGAAGCGCTTCTTGATTGTGCCCAGACCAACGCCGCGGATGCCGGGGAGATTGTCGGACTTGTCGCCGGCAATTGCCCGGGCGAGTGCCATGTTGGTTGGGTGGATACTGAACTCTTCCAGCAAGCGATTTGTGTTTACGACCTTCTTCTGAATTGGGCGGAAAACCACAGTCTCATCATCACAAAGCTGGAAGAAATCTTTATCACTCGAAATAATCACCTTCTGCCAGCCCTTCAGAGAAGGGAGTCGCGACACGTATGCAATAACATCGTCAGCCTCAACTGCCGGAAGCATGGTCTGAGAGATTGGCATCTGGTTTAGATACTCCACCAAGCGCGTCTGCTGCCAGATCTTGTTTTCAATCTCTTCGTTCTCGGACATGTTTCGAATGTCCCGATTCAAGCGAATAGGCTTGCGCCCTTCTTTATACCCCTTGTTGACGGACTTGCGTTTCTGGGAGCCTCCTTCGCCATCCCACGCGATCACGATCTGATCAGGCTTTGTCTCTCGGACAAGCTTTTGTAGGATCTTGAGAAACCCCTTTACTCCACCGATCGGCTGTCCGTTGGTGGACAGACTAGGATCGACAATATACGCACGAAAATACATGTTCAGCGCGTCAATGATTAATACTCTTGGTTTACTCATGGTTTATAGACTCCCATCGTCTCATTATCAATACTGTAAAATACGCGCCTAACCCCAACATGGCGTAGGACAGCAGCACACATGCTGCACGGCTTAGACAGGCGGAATTCTCCGCCCTTGCCGATGCGACAAACGTACATTGTGGTGCCCGTAGTCTTTTTGCGGTCTAGACCCAGAACACAGCCAAGCTCGGCGTGGTGGGTTGCATGCCCGCAGTTACGGTCGCGAAAGCGGTTCCCGAATGAGGCATGACGATTCTTGTTTGTTGAGAGCCCGATAATATTGGACCCTCGGAGCAACAGGGCTCCGTGGCGATAGTCATCGCTGTTCGAATTCTGTGCCATACGGGACGCCAGTTCCATATATCGGCGGTGGCGACCGGTTAGCTTCACAGAATACTCGAATAAAGGGAGCCCTAGGGAAGCTTTGTTCTTCCCTAGGGCTTAGTTTTGTCAATCAGCGGTTGCGTCGACGGTTGGGCTGCGCACGATTTTGAGCGCGAGGGCTCCAGTGTCCAGAAACCCAGTGCCGGTTACGGCGCCTGCCTTCCCAATGACCGGGAACCCAATTTGCATTGGCGTTCGGGCGGACAGCAGGTCGACCACCGACACGGTTCGTGAATTCACGACCATGAGCCGGGTGGAACCAGTGCGCATGAATGCCTTGAGCACGGTTAGCAGGTACCCACACCCACGCAACAGACACAGTGGGGGATCCCACTGAGACAGCAGCACGGGCGTGATTACAGCCACAGTTGTTGTGTGCTTCCGCGGTTGCGGGAGCGGTGAGGGCAGCGAGGGCTACCAACGAAATAAGGAATTTCATATTTTTCTCCTTCCTTGTTTGTTCACTATATTAGACGTGTGAACCTATTGTTTTATTCATTCTTTTCTTCACTTTCTTCATAAAAATCTGATGCGGCTCCGACACGGTTGTGAAACTTCATGATAACTTCGTCATCCATGATCTCCATAACGGTCTTGCGGAATTCTTCGTCCTGCAGGCGCTCAACCCATTTGGATGCCTGAAACTTCGCGCCAAGCGGTTCACCGAGAGGGTCAAGCAAGGTATACCATGCTCCGGAGCGGGCAAGGCGATCTGAGCCGCCGATGGCATCGAACCAACTTTCTTCGTCCTGAACACCAATGTCATCGCCCCATAAAATACGGAAGTTACACTGGCGACCCTGAGTCCCGAAACGAGACTTCTCAAGCTTTACCTTAACTTCAGATCCGATACGGAAACCCTTGTCATCAAGAACGAAGCTTGCCTTCGCCTTTCGACCGGTGAGCCAGATGCGCATCGAATAAGCATAGATCATTGCCTTGCCGCCGGGCGTCATGTACGGAGTAGTCATAGCCTCTGAAGGCGAGCGCGTGATGTTGGTCTTAAGCTGGTTTAGCACAAGGAACGTGCTCTGAGAGTTGGCGATAGGAACCGTCAGCTTGGACATACCCTTTGCGAGTATGCGAGCCTTCACTGCCATCGAGGATAGCGGATTGAAGTCTCCCTCAACGTCTGAAACCGATGGCGTGAGAGCCAGAGAGTCCCAGATAAACAGCATGCGGTTATCGTTCGATCCCAATAGCTCTTCAATAGTCTCCAGAACAAACTCAACCGAAGTTGCCTGCACATACAAAAGGTTATTAAGATCGCAGCCGGTGCGCTCAAGGAACGCGGGATCGATAGCCGACTCACTATCAAAGTAGATAACGTCAATGCCCATGGCTTGAGCGTTAGCGGCAACCTGTGCTGCCATGTAACTCTTTCCTGTGGATTCTAAACCGGCAATCTCTGTGACCTTGCCAATGGGAATGCCAGCGATGCGACCGCGGCAAATAATAGAGTCCAGCCACCGGGAGCCTGTAGGAATCCATTCCTTTACCTCCGTTGGGTTCGCTGCGTTTAGATCGTGGGCTACGTTCTGACCAGCCTTCTTGTTGATCATATCCCGCATCTGCGTGATGGAGAGCTTTCCAGCCCCATTTGATTTCTTAGCTCTTGCCATTCTCAATTCCTAGTCATGAGTTGTGATACTATAATACCATAGATTGTTTGGATTGTCCAGAGGTTTTTATAACATTGACATGATTTTATCTAAATCTTCTGCGTTCGTCAAACTAAGATTTGATTTGTTATAACGCCCCTTGATCTTCACCGCGCATGTAAAACTAGTAGTGCTGTTCTCGCCGGACGATGGCTTGAAGCGGAATCTTAGATCACAGGACAGTCCCAAGTCTTTAAACATCGGTACCCCAAGAAGCTCTTGAGCCTCTGGCTTCAGAGCATACAGACCGCGTGCGTCGATTTGAATAAACGAATCGCCTTTGTCGCTATAGTAATTGGCAATGTGAGAAAAGTCAAACGGAACCTTAATGTCGGTCTTGCCGCCGAACCATAGTTTTTGTAGCTCTCTCTTTAGCTCGCCAGTGTTCGTTGATCGTTTAAGACCAGCAATTTTTTCATTCTTATCGCGGTTTAGCCGTGGATCGTTAATGTCTGGAAACTGCGCGTTGGCATTAAGCCAGTCGAGCATATAATTGTCAAACAAGGGCTTGAAAATTTCTTCGTTCTTAACATATCCCTTTGTGCGGCGGGGCTCCCAAGTTCCAGCAGCCGTATTGAACTGGGCTTTAAACTGCCCAAAGTCGGCTGAGAGTGCTGTCTTTAACTCCACAGACATCATCGTTTGATCGCCTCTCTTGATAGACAGATCAGAGCCATGCCCGAAGCCTGCAGTTTCGGCAGTGATCCCCATGTGGCTATACCGCTGGGTAATCTCGTTTGCCAACTTCTCTTCGAAGTCCATCCCGGCAGATGCGGCGGTTCGCTTCTTGGGCTTGACATAGACATAGACGCTGCCGGCTTTGCGATCAACAAGCTCTAAACGCCCGATACTACTGCCGCCGCCAATAGGGTTGTGGACAAACCCCATAGGAGTGAGCATTTGAATCAGCTTTTCCATTGTCTCTGAACGTTGATCGTCCAAGACTCTAATCTGATTTTTAACGATCTTATAGTCGTAGCCTTCTGCCTCGATAGCACGAAGGGCGCGCTTCAAATTGCTCTCTGAAGAGTCTCTCGGCGATGGCAGAGGTTTGTCTAGATCCTTTTCCATTTCAGGGGGAACATCTAGATCTTCTTTCAGATACCTGCGCCAGCCTTCCATTAGTGGTTTCATATTCATTACCCTATAATTAGTAGCTCGGATGAGGAACCCATTGTTTTTTTGCCGACGCATTTGCCATCGACCCATTCGACATTCTTCATGCCGTATGCCCACTCAGCAGATACGATCTTGCGGTCACAGTACAGATCACGGACTTCTGGACAGTCATTGTACGACATTACCCAATCGGATCTGTCGGAAAGCAAGTTATAAAGCGCCATATGGTCGAAACCTGCGTGAAGCCCCCCAGCTTGCCCGTAGAGCATCGCTGCGTCTTTAGGCAGGAGGTAGGGGGGGTCAAGGTACAGGAAGGCTCTAGGGTGCCACGGGAGGCTCGTCTGGAAGTCTGCGTAGTCTACCCTGAAATTCTCGGCGTTAAACCTGCGTAATCGCTCGATCGAGGATTCTGTGAAGCGAGCGTATGATGCTCGCTTGGACCAGCCGCCCGAAAAGGTTGCTCCTGAGAAGCTAGAGCGATTGATCGCGTAGAACTTCGCTGCCTTCTCGTAGGAGAACATAAAGGAAGGATCTCTCAAGTCTTCCCGAAATCTTATGAAATCTTTTTTGGAGCACCCGGACACAAGTTTAATGTTTCCTTTCTCCTCGATTTCGTATTCTGTACGCAAAGCGGCTACCTCATTGGATAGCCGCTCATTGTCGCCGCAGAGCGCTTGCCAAAACCAGACAAGCGGTACGAGTTTGTCGTAACCAATAACCTCGACGCCCCTCGATGCTACCGCTAACTCAACTGAGCCACCCCCGAAGAAAGGCGAGCATAAACGCGATATGCCTTCAGGAATGAACGGCAAGATATGCTTTACAGCACGGGTCTTGCCGCCGGGGTAACGGAGGGGCGTCTTCATAAGAGCCCGATTATGCGTTGTTCTTGGTTTCTTGGATATGGAGCCGCAGTGTCTGAGCAGAATTCTTAACTTCCTGCATCACCTTGCGGACCCGAGTACCTGCGGCACTGTTACCGTCATTGTAAAACTTGTTATAATCTGAACGGGCAGCGGTAAGCTGATCGATTAGATCCTCAAGCATGTTTACTTCTTCTTGCATCTTGTTTCTCCTTGTAAAAAGTGAGGCACCTGATAACCCTGTGCCTCCCTGTGGGTCGAGCGGTTACGCTCCCATCAACTCGTCAAAGGCGGCGTCGACCGGATCAGTCGTAGTGGTCGGCGCGGTGTACTTCGTAGTCTCAGACGAGGAAGTCTCTGCACTTTGATCGCCCGCGAGGTACTCATCAAGCATAGCCTCTACATCAGTAGCGGACTTACGCTCAAAGAGAGTGTCGAAGTCGGGAATGTTGTCGAGAAGCTCCGCACAGCGTTCGTCGCCACCTACTGCCTCATCGCAGAGAGGAGAGGAACGACGGCGCGGGGTCAGCTTCGTCTGTGGGAACGACGCACCCGAAGGCTTACCGTATGTCAGAACCAGATCGGTACCCGATGCCGGATCGGTGATATCACCGTATTCGGGATTGAGAACCAGACCAAGCAAGGACTCGTAAGCCATCTTGCCATAGCCCCATGCTCGGACACCCAGATCTTCCTCGCCTCGGATGAGAACCGGGCTGAAGAAGCGCTGACGGGCAAAAAGCCCCTTAGCCATCTTCTTAGCTTCGTCATCATCCTTAGCTGAGCCCTCCTTCCACAATTGGGAAGCAAACTCGCATACGGGACATTCATCACCGTAATTGCGCTTGGGGCACAGGAAACCACGGTTATTTCCCACATTATAGTGGAAGAAATACTCGCGGAAGGGGTCGCCATCTGCAGTGGGCACGATTCGTACCGCTTGTTCGCCGTCTTGGGGTCGCCAAAACTTCTTGTCGCCGGAGTCTTTGTTTTGAAGGGCATCCAGCTTAGCCTTCATTTTTGATAGATCAATCGCCATCTTATTTTTTCCTTTTTTGGTGTTATAGTCAAATCAACAAATATCTTGATCTGCTGTGTATAATATAACCTATTCTGAAGCTAAAGTCAAGTGTTTTTTTCAACTTTCTTCAAAGGGGTTATCAACCTCGATTTCTGCAATCTCGCCGTCAACTGTCTTCCAGTTAAACATGCGGAATGCCGAAGTGTCCAAATCCCAGACAAGCTCCATACCCTCGGCTAGTGTTGCCTTGCGTCCGGTGCCCTTGATCTGAGACGTGATAAATGTCTCGGGAATATCGGTGATACGAACGAACCGCATTGTTCTCGCCTCTCCGTTCTTCTTGGTGAATGTTCCGTTATATGCTTTCATCAGCATTAAATCTCCTGTTGTATTTCAGAGGTGTTGGCTATCAGATAGCCGTAGTTGTTGTCATAGTCGGTAGAGTGAATCCGCACTGATACAATGGTTTCATCCTCCACCTTTTCTGCGCTACGATTGCGCAAAGCGGTAAAAAGTTCTCCGTCCGTTTCGAGTTGTTCTTTATTGATAGCATAAATATAACATCTTTCGTTGATGGTGTCAAGGGGGAAAAACAACTTTTCTTCATTTTTTTCAATATCCACCACGCCGAAGGTCGAAACGCGGGCTGTTGCTAGCGAAGTTGCCGGCGTGTTATAAACCGTCTTTGTGTTCAGAAAAACGTTCGTCATGTGGATCGTATCAACGATTAATTCATTTATACGTTCATAATACCCTAGAACCGAAACATTGTCAAGTGTTTTCTCAACTTCTTTATTATCGACGAGGTAAGTCCTCTCAAACACTCCAGATCTCGCGTATTCCTGTAGTACATTAAAGACCACGCGTTCGTGCATGAGAGCCTGCTTGCTGAGCAAAGAGCGATCCGGTCTGATGTACAGCACCGTGACATCGCACTTCTTCAGCTTTTCTAAAACGCGTAACGTTGCTGCTGACACCTTGCCGGCGCCACAGACAACAAACAGCACATCATCGCCCTTTCGCAGATCCTTGAAAAACGATCGAAAGTTTAATGTCTTGCTGTCATATTCCTCGATTGCTACGACTTCCGGCAAAGCAAAGTTTCCTTTCTTCTTGGGAAGACCCACATCGAGCTTATAAACGTTGTATTGCGGGTATTTAGCGAAGCCATCTGCGATATTGCAGCCCGCGGCTCCTAAACCAATGATATTCACTCATCACCTCAGTTATATAAAAAGTTTTTCCAGTTCTTAACGATGGACTCGTTAGTAACCTCTTGGGATGATTCTTTCTCTTTTTGAGCCAGAGCTTGAAATCTCTTCTCCGCTTCTTCATCCCAATCGCCGTCTGCTCGACCAGCCTTGCGACTGCCGCCAACTATCTTATCGAACACCGCTTGGATCGCGGCATCTAGGATATCTTCATCATCCCACTCATCGACTGTCCACTTCATAGACTTGACTTGAGCATCGCTGCTGTTTACGTTAGCCTCAAAAGTCAGAATAAGCTTAATGTTGGTTTCGTCTTTCGTGCGAAGCTCTTCGGTATGCACTCTGAAGGGTGGATATTGACGGTCATCGCCTGATACCTGTGTGCCTGCCCATGCTTTCTCCACCAGCACCTTGCGCACGGGAACAGTAAAGTCTCTGCTCTCCAAGATCGTGCGGGCGTCTTGGATGCTCATGCCGTCTGGCTCAGTGATATATGTGGTGTGTGAGGCATCGATACTTTCGATCTCCTCATGATCATAACCCTCTTCTGCCGTCAAATCCCACTCGTATGACTCGTATTCTCCGTTGACAATTTCCATGCCCCACTCGTTCAGAGTGCCGCCTTCCATAAAGCCATCGCGCTTAGCCATGCGAGTGATCTCGCCATAGAGGGTATCATATAGATCGTCAACCCCGTTGACCTCAACACAGAAGTCTTCGAAGTTCTCAGAATTATAGGCGAAACCTTGACTGCCGAAACCCGGCAAGCCTTCGGGATTAATATTTATTCGGAGAATAATGCTCTCGTCGGTGGAATAAATACGAGTTGCGTAAGAATCACCGTCAGCCCAGCCCCAGCCGTAGTCGTTCAACTCATCCGCCCAATGTTCAGCAGTCCGACTGTCGGTGGGAAGCGAATTCCACGCGTCTTTATCCCACTTGAGGTCTATGTGGGCTAAAAGAGAGACATAGATGGAGCCGCCGCCATCATCTTCAACTACTCCTTCGACGTGCGCTGCTTGATACCTGTAGTTCCATGTGTCCATGTGTTGCTCGACAGCCTCTGTCTCGCGGGTGACCACCCCAGTGAGAAGAACACTATCATCGATGCTATCTTCTGTCGCGGTGTTTTGCCCTACTCGTTCAATCTCGCGACCGGTCAGATCACGGAGCAGACCTTTAATACCATTATCCTCGTATGACCCACCATACTTAACCCACGCCGCGTCCTCTGGAATTGCTGCAATAGTCTGCGCTTGCGCCTCTTTCGCCCAGTTAAAAACTCTGTCCCGAAAGCCGGGAATGCTGACCCCATAAACGCGGGTTTCGGGAACGGCGATCTCTACTTCGGGCGTGGAGTAGCCATCTGGGTCTTCTCCTTGGGCACGAACTTGGCGGAGCCGAAGGCGAGAAACGGGCTCAAGGTTTTCGTGATGGGCGTGATTTCCGAAGCGCTGATCGTCGGCAAATAGCTCACCTTCTTGTATTTCTTGTTCTGCACTCTCGATGCTGCTTGTGTCCGTGGCTTGGAGTAGATCTTCTGTCTCAACCACGTAAGCAATGGCGCCATGTCCGTGAGCCTCTGCAACAGCGCACTTATAGTATGAGTCGCCGCCGCCGCGTGATGGGGGCGAGTGACATGATGTGATCCGGTCGAAGTCGGACATGCGCAAGATGTCAATTGGATCGCGGCTCACGATAATGCTGTATTTATCTTCAGACAGGCTTTCGATATTCTTCTTAATGTAATCAGCATTCTGCTGCCAGTAATTTTGCATTTTCTTAGCATCTTCTGGTTCTATGCGGCTTGTGGGGTTCCCGAGACGAGAGAGTACCTTAATGTGGTCCTTGCCGAGATACATATCAAGCTGATCAATTATCTGGTCTAATCTCTTCACTTCTTGCTCATCGAGGGCTGCAGCAATCATCTTTCCTGTAAAATGTCCAGCGTAGGTGATTGGTCCCATGCCGCCAATAGTGTAGCCGATATTATTTAGATGATCAAACACCTTTTGTTCCAAAGCAACCCTCTTTGAAGCCAGTTCATAAATCTTTGCCCAAAACTTACCGATCTTCATCTGGACTTTCTTCTTTTTAGGCGGTGGCACTTCGTCCCCCATCAGGTTAGCGACCGAAGCTGAGATACTGCTGTCTTTCAACTCTCTTTCGCCTGAAACCAAGCCTTTTTCCCAGCTTACGTCGTATCCCAGCACCCGGAAGCTATCGACAAATTTGCCTAGATCGGTGCTGACGTTCTTTGTCGGGAAATCGAGCACAAGGCGGGTTTTGCCTTTAAATAGGTCGTTAAATGCCAGATCCTCCGCGAACATGGCGTGGATAGCATCGCGTATGTGTTCTACCTCGTCTTCGTCGAGTTCTCGGAGCAATCGGCGCTCAACTAGTGTAAATTTCGGCTCGGGGGCGCGACTTCGAGCTTCTGCTAGAAACTTGCGCCATTCATATTGGTTGTAATTCATGATTTTTCCTTTACCTATAAATAGTTAACTAAACCGCAAATCTGACAATTGTGGCTGCGAAAAAAATTTAAGATATTGGGGTTTGGGCGGTTCATTTAGTTTTGAGGCTTAGTTCCTTCATAGAGCCAAAATCTCGACCCGCTTGCACGTTAACCTTGAACTGTCCCAGCTCGGTTTCGGCAAAAAGGTTAATAAGTTCCGGAATCAGTCCTCGGTCTTCGTCGGAGAGGTCGATGACGATTGAATCATGTAGGGTGAATGCGACTCTTGACTTAGAAGCTCTAAGGCGTTCGTGGATCCCGATGAGGCGCCTAAGCACAATGTCCACGCAGCTACTTTGAATAATGTAAGAGAGACTATGATGATGATCGCTAGGTATGGTCCGTCCGAATCGTGTTGAGACATGTGTGCCGGACCAATGCTGTCCAACAATCTCCGCCTTTCGGTATCTCTCTTCCAGTAATCTTTCCACAGTCCCATCAGTAGTAGCTAGTGTGCTGTTAATGTTTTTTCCACCATAGAGCCACGCAAAGATGCTGCGCTTCGCCTCCTGCCTGTCCATCGCTCCGAAAATATTCTCGATGTTCCACTCATGAATGTCCTCGGCGGGTTGTTCCCTGCCAGCCAAACCCAGTGCTACCCTAAGTTCTGCAGCATTGTAGTCTAACTCCAGAAACCAGTCGTTAGATGGCTTGAGTACTGAGCGGTACTTCTTGTCGAGGGTCAAGACCGGGAAAGAGCCGGGCATGTTCGTTAGGCGACCGGTCTTGGTGCCCCATGTGTTGTATCGGCAATACGGGCTATACTTCTGAACCTTTTTAATGAACTTGCGAGTCTCAGCCTTGTGATAGATGTCCCGCACACCATCCATGGAGATGTTTAGCTTCTGATATCTGATATCATCCAAGACCTCCACCAGCGCTCTAACAAAATCATAGTTGTCCGGACGATCGTACGTATCGAAGACGTGCTCTGTAATGCGGTTGCGAACCCGGCAGTAGTCCATCAAAAAGCGCTCGGGAACCAGATCAAAGAAGCAGTTCTCCCCCAGCGGCACCTTGGCAAATTGGAATGAACGAAAGTAAGCATGAAGCTTGTTCCGCACACCCTCCCATTCCGTACGCAGGCGCGGAGGACACACCTCTTCCAAGGACTTCCCTCCGCAATAAATCTTAGCGAATTCTACATCAGTATCCCGCAGAAACGTGCTATAGTCCCACGTCTGCGATAAGCCCTCTGGCAATTCGTCATACAACAGTTCACCATCGAGATATACCCCTACGCAATCTCGCTTGTCATCCAATGTCTGGAACAGCATATACTGCCTTTATTAAACGTTCAACATAAATACGCCGGCGCCGGCGCGTGATCTTTCTCGGGATTCGTATAGGCTGTACAGCTTAGACGGGTGTTCCACCGTTCTAAACGCTGGATTTCCGCCGGGGCTGGGAAGTCTTTGAATCTTGCTATTAATATAATCCAATGCTGCCTTGCCGTCAAAGTTTTTTTGATAATCTGTCATAATTTTTACATATCGATCAAAGCGTTTCTGCGACCATGTGACGGCACCCTCGCGCGCGCGAATAAAGAAATAGAACTTTGCCGGAAAGCTTGGTCCAAACGTATCTACCCAAACATCGTATGAAGCTCTGCCCGGCTGATTTCCTGAGCGTCGGGTTAGCATTTTGCCGCCTAGAATAGAGTAAGGATCCTTTGTGTTTTCCACACTTGGGTTCGCGGCACCATTGAACAATATCTGCTCGCGCTGGTATGTAATCGTGATTGTCTCTGAGTTTTTGCCAGACGTACCCGGGCGGTGCTTTGTCACCACCTCGGTCGGGAATGCCCGGGCGTAATCATTCCAAAAAGTGAGAAGATAGTTCATCAGTTTCAATAAATCTTGTGAATCTGATCTATAATAGCATGTCCTGAACATGATGTCAAGGCTTTTCGTCATGTATTTTAAGGCGGCAGCTTCATATTCCTTTGCCAGAGCTTCTGCGTCGACGGTTCTTTCGCGGTATAGTTCTTTCGCCTTTTCTTGCAGAGACGGAATAGACATGCCCTTTCCGGCAGGATTGAAGCCCTCGATGGCGTAGTCTCGAATATACTCTCGCATGGGTGTTGAAGTTACATCAGCAACAACCCGCCATGGAACATTAAAGTCCAGCATAAACCCAAACTCTCTGAGTTTTGCTATAAATATTTCAAAGTTTGGATCGTTTAGCCACTGCTGCTTCTTAATAAGGTCATCAGACGGTGGCGCGCCGTTTGCCGCTTTCAATTCAATCTGAAAGCCGCTGATAGCGCGAGGGCAGTGGCGGCTTAATATATAACCAGAAAGACTTGCCGGTGTTTGTGGTGCATTGGAATCAAAGTAATAAAGGAACGCCTGAATGAAGTCCTTAAATGTCAGAATTTTGCGGCGGCGGTTTTCAACGAAAGTCCATTTTTGAAAATTCGAAAAGGTCTCCTCCATGTGGGCTTGGTATCCCGGGTGGACACTCACCCATGCTGATGCTACGTCTATCTGTCCGGTGGATTCGTTTGGCTTGAACAGCCCCCCGTTCCACACCCGGGAATGATCTTTCGTGCCAGCATTGGTATACCAAAACCGTGACCACTCCTTATTAAACTTACGCCATGCTTGTGCCACGAAACTTGGTGCTGTGGTATCTAAGTTCCCCTCGACCAAGCCCAACAGGTAAGCTTCTGAAAAGAAAATTGGCTGCTGGTTCATGTCTACTTTCCCATACATCGCCTTGTCGTACCAGAAGTCGATCATTCCCAGAGGGAGGGTGATGCGACCAGCCACCTCTACGTCATCTGCGCGGGGAGAATAGTCTAAAAACCTAGGAGCATTTTCCTCCCAGTGCAAACGTTTAGCGAACGTGGCTTTGGTCCAGTCTTTCTCTGTTGCCCCTTCCCAAGTGGCACCATGTTGGCGCATGGGGGCTCTAATAAAGGTCTCAACAGACGGGTATCGTTTGCTGCGCCACGGAACACGATGCATACCCTGTCGGCGCCGATCGTCAACCGGCTCGTACACGCCCGGAGGATCAATGATGAACTCTACCGCGCTAGTGTTAGCGCGTACCTTGTCCCTGTAGCCTTTTTGAGCATTTTTGCCGGAGGTGTCGCCGCCGGGATCTGTTGTCGGTGCAGGCTGCTGCCCATTTGCATCCCTTGATCGAATATAATCATTCCAAAATTCTTGGGCTGCTTTCTTTTTCTTCCTACTTTCTGAACTCATGTCTTCTCCCTATCCTACCAGTCAAACCACGGAGTGGGTGTGGGCTCGCCGTCGCAAGCGACCTCATCTGCGCCGTCGCCAGAGTCATCGCCGAAGTCGAGATCGTCACCTCCGTCGTAGTCACGTTCAAACATGTCGCCGAAGCTCCATGGGGAGCCTTCTGACACCGGTGGTGGTACATGCTCGGCTGGGCACGTCACGCCAGAGCCCTCGTCTGGCGGGGGATCCTTGCTGGCAGCTATGAAAACACATTCCAAGTCCGTACTGTATGCTCCGCCGCGGCTTATGACCGACCGAACCTTAATAACATTAAAGTATCCTCCAATGCCCAGCATATTAGCTGCTGAACCTTTCTTAGACGGGTTCCCCAAGCCGGGTGGTGGCCACAGGAACAGCGTCATGCCGGGAATGTAAATGTTGTTTCCGATCATTTTGACATCCGCGTTATACATTTCTCGCAATTGCGAGAGGGCTCCGGATGAGTCTTGGCGAGCCTCCTTCATTCCCTGAATGTCGTTCTTTTTAAATTCGATCTTCTTTATTAATCCCCGATCTTCGCCGATGGCGTAATGATATATGCCTCTTCTCTCGTCTTGCATTCGGTCACCGTTACCAAGTGCTGCCGTGTTCATATAGAAAAGAACATACTGCCAGCCCTCCTCATCGCCACTGGCGGTGGGACTGGAACCGGTGCCGCGAAGCTTTCTTTGAATATCTGTCATTGCAACTCTGCCGCCTGTCATCTTGGGGCACTCGTCTACCACATCTTTAGCACCGCCCGGGCTGGCAACTGTGAAAGCTGCTTTGGCAACAGAAGTATTCTGGCTTGGACCGTTAGGGAAGCAGCCGGGCGTCAGCGCCGGGGCAATCAAGGTCTGAAGACAGTCTTTGATAAATGCCCGAACAGAATATGAGTCCCGTTCTGGCTCAATAACCCGGTCGTTCCAAAATTTTAAAAACATAGTGTAGGAGATAGGAAGGTCTGCTAAATTTATCATTTGCTGGTTAGGGGTTCCATCATCATTTACGGGGTCTCGCATGTTAATATATGTCATTGGTCCCAGCAGGATCTTCATATTTTTTACCGGGCTCTTGGGAGAGCGCACATTCTCCGGCGAGAAGGCGAGGCATGCAGTGTCAACAATATCTCCAAAGAATACAAAATAAATATCATCGTCGGAAACATCGGTCTCGTCAGCTTCTTCAGCGGCTGAAGCCGGGTCATCAAACCACCCCTGATCACCGATAGTAATGGTCACTACGCCGCCGCTATCATCACCAGTCAGCGAAGGGCGTTTGTTATTCTCGTTCTCTTGCCAGTGTTCCAAGAAGCCATTGTCTAAATCTAGGTGGCGGATCTTTCCGGAGATTGCCTGAGTAAAAGCCTCGTACGCCTGTGTTCTGTTCTCCGCGTTTAGTTCCTTTTGCATCTCGCGAAGCTCGTCTAAACTCTCTTCCATCTCAGCGCGCTCTTCCGCTAGCTCATCAAGCTCATCTTGGTTTCCTGCTGCGCATTCTGTTGAATCCTCGTTGCTGGCTAAAGCATTTTCCATTGCCTCGACTTCTGCGTCAATATCATTAATGTTTCTGTCATCGGAACCAAAGCCCATAAAGCCCTCGCTCACAACCGCGCCTTCGCCGGCGCCATGCCAGCTTGACGGGAACAACACGTCAGCATCTTTAGAACCTAATGCAGCTTCCATGGCGCCGACATATTCGACGTCCACATCGATGCTTCCGTCATCATTAATCTTGATCTCGTGTGTTATGAGGCTCAAATACATTGACAATGTTGTTGCCTCAAGCTCCCTAACCAATACAGGATCTAATTCTTGAGCACTCATGGGGGTAGCCCAGCCAACCTGAGCTTTAATCGTATAATAGTCCGGGTTGTACCCATTCTTCTTCGGTCTTTTACAAGCGCCCGTGGTTGTGCCATGTTTTTCCGGGGGGAGCAAAATTAACTCCATAAAGCTCGGCTTCTCGCCGGCGGCAGTGCCTCCATATCCATCCCCCTTGGACGCGTCCCACCTCGCCGTGAGGTCGTTCATGGTCTGAAAGTGTAGTGTCATCTTAACCCCGATAATTTTATCAGCCTCTGCGGGGTTGGTGCCAGTGAACTCCCATTCGAATTTCTTTAAGCCAACGCCGCCCATACGAGCCAAACCACCTTGGGCTTGGAAGATGTCCGAGATACGGGACGGATCTAAGAAGCTATCAAAAATGAACTCACTTTCTGCTCCGGAAGCGGGCTCACCTTCGGTCTTTGGATGGACTCGCCAAAGACGAACCTTGGGCTGCAAGAGTCCATGGTCTGCCGGCTTCAGTCTGATGATCTTTTCTAAGCTTTTTCGCTTCGTAAAGCCAGCAATAATATCATGCACGCCCATGTCTGTCTCCGAATGGAGAGCGTGGAAATTCTTATAAGAACACTTCCTGTTCATGGGCGCCAGAACATCAGCGTAATCCATCAACCAGCATTGGTGGTCAAACGTTAATTTGGTGCCTTCTCCGTTTTCGTCGGGACTTACTGCACAATTTCCCATCTATTCCACTCCTTTTTCAACCTATATAAGATAATATTGCCGACAACGGATACGGTATTTGGATCACATCTCCAAGCGCGAGGTGAGATTCTGTCGGCTTCTTATTAAACCATGCTATAACCCACCACAACTGCGGATCATTATAGTGTTGCGCGGCTAACTTCCAATACATGTCACCAGCCTTCCAAGTGTGGGGTAGCCTCTCGATTACTGCAGAAATCTGCTGCGGAGTAGGGTATCTAAGCTTCGGGGTGCCAAACTGAACGATCTTTGAAACGCCGCGTTGTTCCATATAGTCACTATAAAATCGCGTAGTGTTTGTGTGTATTTTTCTGCCGTCATAACGTCCCATATTCTTTAATCCAGTCCCATGTCGCTAGCGGTCGCCGCTTCAGCGTCGGGATCGGGGTCAGTAGATGCCGGTGTAGTTGCGGTACTAGCAGTCGATGCGCCGGTACCGGTGCCAACACCACCGTATGGGAAGCCGCCGGTGGACTGTCCGACAGTGCTGTCGGAAGATTGTCCCGAAGCCCATGCAGGCTTGGTACCATCTTTCTTCCAGCCCAGATCGTGAGTGTGTAGTACCGTAAACTCGGCTGATAATGTCACTCGCTGCGGATAAAACTTTCCGAAATCAGCAGAGTCTGGATTGTCCACAATACCAGATTCAAAATCAGGTTCAAAAGTAAAGCCGCCGATGAAGCCGGTCAAGCCAGACACGGATGCCCGGGCGCCGGTGCCACCAGATGCAGCATTTTGAGCAAAGTTACCAAACTTGAATTTAAAAACAGGAGAAGATGCAATTGTGTTGCTGTTCCCCGCGGATTCATACGTTGGATAAAGCATAGCCATCAGTGTTTCACATTTCGCCATATTAAGCTTTGCTTCGGCGATACTTCCGGCAACAACATCCCACTCAACACTGATTGTACGAGCGGTACCTTGAAACGCTGGGATAGGATCCATCCTACCATACACTGTTTCTGTATTCCACTCTGAAGTATATTGATCTGAGAAGCTGTTAATCATTCCCTTGAATGCTACCGCAATACCGCTAGGAACATGATAGAAATCAAGGACCATTCCGCGGGAGTTGGCAAGCAAATCTGTTGCATCATTAAAGTGTTCTCCCGGGGGGAGACTAAATTGATCTGCAAACTGTGACATAAATTATCCTCCGGTTAGTGTGATGGGCGTCCGTATTCTATAACTAGTTGGATCGGCAAGAAGTTCTCTTACCAACCCGAAGTGCTGTGGCGACTGTCAAGCGCTGCGTCAACTGCTCTCGCAAATTCGCTGCCATCAATCTCAAGAACAATGTCTTGTCCGGACTTGGCGCCCTTGCCTTTGCCTTTGCCGGTGCCCATCGCCTCTTTGATCGCCTGAACAAGCGCATCTTTTTCGGGCTCTCGCATTGCGCGGCTAGCCGTAGCGTAGTCTGCTGCGGCTTCTGCCATCGTCTTCACAGTTTCTACTGTCTCGGGCTTAACTTTCATTGCCACTTTCATCATTCCAGAGAAAGCATCAGCAGAAACAGCCAGTGCAAGTGATTTTTCTTCTGGCAATTGGCGGAGAGCCCATGCCATCATCCATATTCCCCATGCTATTTCTCTGAAGATATCTCCAATGCCATCGAGATCCGTGAAGCCGGTCAGACCTTGAAAAATATGCCCCAAGGCTATAGCCTTTTTCTCAGATATGGCGCCCAAGGAAGAGCCGAACGCCTTTAGTCCTTGGACGAGGGTTCTCATACCCGTACTAAAGAACGGCAAACTTGCTGCGATTCCCAGCATCATTACTCCAAATGCGAACGCAGGCAGCGCCAACCCCATCAGCAGCAAGCCAAAAGCGATAGCTGGCATTGCTGCAGCAACAGGTTCCAGAAGTGCTAGCGACTCGAAGAACGTTCGCATCGGCTTGTTGAGAATCGTCAGAGCTAGAGCGACGATGATCGCGCCCCACAACAGCGGCAAGCCAGCTTTCATCAGCATCCAGCCGGCGAACATGAGCCCCAGTGCCATTTTTGAAAGAGCCCATCCCAAACCGGGGAGCTTATCAATGTCCATATCCATCCATGGTTTGACGCCCTGAGCTAATGCGAACAACGCAACGCTGGTTGCAATCGCGCCCCACATCAGCGCAACGCCGGCGAAGCCCAGTGCCCAGCCTGCGGGAATAAGCGTGAGCGCGAACCAAGATAGGGCTAGCCCTAGGACTAACATTTTTTCCATCGTGTTGCTGTTAAATTCCTTAATGCCTTTAGCTAGCGCTTGCAGTGCCAGCCCCAGAATACCAACGGCAATGCCGATAAGGAGGGCGCCCCATGGAAGCGGACCCATGCCCAATGCCACAAGCATCGAGCCCAAGAACCACAAGCCCAAGACTGCAACCCCCACTTCCCTCATGCCAACGTTGTTCCATTCCTGCAATCCTTTGCCCAGCATCTGTAGCCCGAAGCCTAGAAGCAAGATTGCGAGCCCTACCGCAAAGGCGCCCCAACTCATAACAGCAGCTAGCGGGATGAGAGCGAGAGAAAAGACGAACAGACCGACTAGTGCTTTAACCATGTCTTCTCCGGTCACATCGTTGAATTCCTGCAAGCCTTTGCCTAGTGCCATAAGACCGAAACCTAGGAGGAGGATGCCGATGGACACTTTCTCAGCGCCCGTTGCCCAGATCGGAGCTAATATCATCAGGGCGAGACCAAACGCCATCAAAGAAACCCAAGCTATGACCATCGCGCCGGGTATATCATCGTCGCGGAACTGCTTGATTCCCTTGCCTAACAGCCATAGAGCGATCCCAATGCCCATCAGTGCGAAAACCATCTGCGGTATTACAGGCGTGAGCTTCGCCAGCGGCTTCGTCGCCAATGACAAGATCCAAAAGAAGCCGACTATCGCGAGCGCTATGACAGGTAGCCCAACAGCCACAATGCCGATGAATGCTACCAAGCCCATCAAAGCTGGTCCGATTGCATCAGTCATTTCTAACATCGCAATTGTCAAATCCTTAAGCGACCAAATAATTACTGCTACGAGGAGTATGGGCGCCGCAATTGCCAAACCAAGCCCAGCCAGAGCCACAGCCAGCACCGTGAGGGGCACAATGTATTTCATCGCAGCCTTACCGATTGCACTAATACCTTTTGAAAGAGCAAAAGTACCCGGTGCGGCGGCGGCGGAGGTGGTACCAACAGCCGTTTGTGAGGCTGCTTGTCCCCAGTTGAAGAATGTAGAGATCTTGGTTGCCATGCTAGACGCCCATGTCTTAACAGTGTTCCAGTGCTTCGCAGCGCTGTCTCGCATAGTAGCGATTGTGTTAGCCTGCTTTGCCGCAGTGTTGGCAAATGTTGATGTGGTCTCAAGATTGGTGGCGGCAGTGTGCATCGCCTTAGCCTTTGCCGAAATCGCTGCCCACAGAGCCTTCGCTTTTGTTGTCACGACCTCGCGGATATTTCCTAGGATTGCCGTCTTCTGAGAAATACTATAGAGCTTGTATAATCCTAGGAGAGTTATCAGGATCGGAACAAGCATGCCGCCCATCATATCGTTTAGGGCAAGGAATCCATTGAGCATGGTGTGGACAGCATTAACAATTGGTTGGACCGCTACTGCGAACTGTTCCATAATGCGCTTAAGCTTGTCTGTCATGTTAGCTGCTGCCGCGGCGCGCTCGGCTAGCTTCTCTTGTGACTCTGCGTTGTCTTCGACCTTCCTTTGCGCTGCGTCATATTCTGATAGGCTCTGTCCGAACAGCTTGCTAGCTGTTGTCATGTCCGAGATCCCTGCAGCGTTAGCCACAGCCTGCTTCTCAAACTTGCTCATAGACTGCCAACTCTTGCCGGACATTTCAACCGACTGGATCAGCATCCGGATTCTTTCTTCTTCTGACGCGTTCAGAAGATCCATAGAGTTTAATAATCCTCCACCTAAGACAGAGTTCAACTGACCGGCGGCTTGGGCTGCGCCCTCAAAGGTATCAAATTTCGTTGTGATCCCCAGCAGAGCGCTCATCTCGATGCCGGTAGCCTTGGCTGCGCCGGCGACCTCTTTGAACACCTTGGTTGCATCATCGCCGTAAGCAACGAACACATCTGCGTTTGCCTGAAAGTCTTTCGCAATCTTACCGGCGGAAACACCTAGGTCTGCTGCCATTGCTGCAAAGTCTTTTTGTACTCTTGCGGCTTGTTCTGCCGACATCCCCAAGGCGCCGTTCAAGATCTCAAAGTTGGCGGCTGTTGTGTGTGCGTCGATGCCAAGACCTTTCAGTTGAGCCGTTGTTTCGACCAAGTGACCCTGAGCTTCTTCTGTCATGTTTGAGAAGTTGCTCATATCGGTGTACAGGGCGCCGACTGCTTCGCCGGCGTCCTCCATACTCACGTTCCACTCAGCATTGTTCTGCATAGTGTCCATGATCACGTCGTTGTACTCGCCAGTACCGTTAGTAAGCTGGTTAACCGAAGCGAACGTAGCGTCTGCAGAATAGACCATTGCGGCTGTCGCTTCTTGCACCTTCATCAGCGAGGATCCCAGCATGTTTGCTGCTGAGAACTGTGCTTGGAACTGCTCAATGGCAATATCCATGTTTGCTTCAAAGTCGCCCTGAAGGAAGCTGCCGATAAGGGTGCCTTTCCAAGCGCCGCTGACGCCTGTGATCGCCGTGATCGTTTTTTCAACGTTGCTTTTGACCTGCTTCTGGGCATCAACCTTTTCCCGCAGCACTTGAAGGCTTGCCAGTTCTTTCTTCAGCGCCTCTCCAACGAGAAGTTTTGAGTCTATAAGCGCTTGGACACGCGCTTCCTCTACCTTAAGCTGCTCCTTCGCCGTGAGGAGAGTGTTCTCCGCAAGACCGCCGTTTTGTTTGGCTAGATCGCGGACGGAGGTGAGGTGCGCGACCCGCTTCTCGGCAGCTTCGGCTAGCCGGGTTGAATATGCAACCTGCTTCTTCATCTCTGGGGTCGCGTTTCTCTGGGCTTCGGTGACCCTCTCCTCGGAGATGCCGCGATCGAACGCAGCCTTAGCTAGCTGCTTCTCGACCGCTACCTTTTTTTCATTTTCATCACCAGTACTCATGTGTTAATGGCTCTCCTTGGGGGCAGTGGCTTACTTAAATGGCCAATCAATGCCCGTGCTGCGCTCGAATTTCTTTACGGCGCCGCGGAGTTGGTACTTACTGCGATAAGTGCGCGGGTCATCTAGTCCGTATTTTACATAGTCTTTATAGTATCTTTTCTCGCCAGCAAGTGTGCGAGCAAAATCTTTAACCTGTCCCTTGTTGCCGCGTACGACAAGGGGAACCTTGGCTCCACCAAACATTCGCTGAAGAATCATCTTAATTCCTCCTCCGAACATCGATAAGAAGCTCTCATTCATTTCGCCGTTCTCGGCTGCAGTTAAATCAATAACAATCGGAACCAGTTCGTTATCTTGGTCTTCCATTTATAGTCCTCCGGTAAATATACTACAATCCTCAACTAAATAGTTTCGTAGAAAAGAAAAAAGACCGGAATTAATTCCGGTCTTTTTAAAAAGCAAACCGCCTATCGGCTAGGCTTGCTTACACTTGGCATGCTAGGTCTGTTCATTGATGGCATAGAAGATGATCGTCCTTGAGACTTGTTCATCTGATCTGCTTCTTGTTTAAACTGCTTCTGCAGCCTCTCCATGAACCATGTACGTAGTTTAACTGGGAGGTTATACGCTTCTATGAAGCTCCAGCCTCCATGGTATTTGAGTAGAAAAAACTGCTCATATACCTGTCCCATGTATTCAGGACTTAGGCCAAAAAAAGTCCGCTGTAAACGGCACCTCCATTTCCTGCTCATATGCACAGGCGTCACATACAAAGTGTTGCTTAAGATCGTAGTTTGGCATTAATGCTTGGTAGGCTGTCCGCAAGAAGCGCGAATCTGCAGCCGGCATCGCGTTAACAAAGCTGGCGATGTGTCCCATCTGAGGGCTTCCGTTTACTGCCATGATATAGGTCAGGTACTGGTCCGTCATATTAGTGTCGTGACCAACAACGCTCTGCTTCTTCTTTGATTTCATTGCCTCGGTCAATTTTGTTTCATCGTGACCGTTCATCAAGCGAACAGTAAGCGTTACTTCTGATTTCGGCAGAACAATATTGAAGGTCTCGTCCTCGTTCTTGGTTACACAGTTGGCGTATTCATCCGTGTTGTAATACTCCGTGTCGAAGCCCACGATCGTGCCGTTGGCAAGAGTAAAATCATACTCCTGAGTAGTGGCGCATGCTGGGCACTGTGTCTTCGTGCGGTAATCTTCGCCATAGCCTGAGATACGAGCGGCAACGAGAATGGCATTCTTATCTCCGACTAGAAGATCCTCAACCTTAATGTTTCGCTCAACGATAATGTTCTGTAAGAACCGGTTGATAGCTAGCCCCTTCTTTAGAAGAGACTTGGATGTAAGAATATCTTCATCCTTTGCTGTCATGTATTTGATCTCGATAGTTTCCTGACCATGTAACGGGTGACCGCTAGCATAGTAGGCGCCGCCGGTAGGCAGTTCTACAAATTCGGTTGGGACTACAAAGTTTAATTGTCCGGATGATTGTGGGGTTGGCTGAGATACAGCCGATTGAACTGCGGCTGCGGCGTCGGTATTCGTACCTTGCTTAGCGCCCGTTCGTTCGTCGTTATTGCGACCTGACATTATTCCTCCAATGTGGTTTTAGTATAATATACTTGTCAGTTATTTTAAAATTATTTATTAGATTTATTCTGCGTGATCAGGGTGAGCCGGCTTCCATCGTTGCCCAGTCATAGCGAATCTTCACGGTTATCTCGCTAAGATCGTCTGACTCATAATCAAGGTCGCCATGACTGACTTCCTTGACCCATGCATTTGTAAGCGTCCATGATTCTACCATATTGCCATCGCCGTCGATTTGCTCGATCTTGATCTCTCCCATTGCACCAGTGCTCTTCTTCTTGGTCATGGTCTGAGCAGTTGCATCCGCTTCAGTATCGGGGAATACATACCCAGACTCTTGCAAGATCATGCTCATGATGTTGGCTGCGTTAATGTCGATTGGATCAACTAACGTAAATTCGATCTCGTTGTATTCAACTCGACCGGGATAGTAAAACGAATGGTTAATAAAGCTGTGCTTCACTTCGCTAACCGTAATAGTAGGCTTTGTCACCTTCTTAATTACATATGATGGGATTGTTAGCCCAGTTGCTCCACCGGCTAGATATAAAATCCATCTAAATTTTCTTTTTGGCTCTGCACCTGCGCTGCTCCAAAACTCGCCCATATTCAAAATCCTCCAATGATTTCTTATAGATGCCAATTCTATAGCATCTTCATTCTAATAGTAAATAGTAGAACGAACAGGAAAAGTCCTGCCGTTCTATCCTTTTATCTTCTAATCCTCAAACGCCGCACCTGAATCCGTGATTACAAAGTCAATCGCAATAAACTCTACTGCCTTCGCTGGCTTCAGGAAGATCTTCGCATACATGATGTTCCGATCAATAAGGTCTGGGGTTGTTGTGGTTTCGTCCAAGATGACCTTGAAGTCCATGAGTCCCAAGCGAGCCTTAACACTAGCAAGGAAGGGGTTCACCTGACCGGTGAATCGAGCCCATGTTGACTTAACATTCTGATCAAAGAGCAGAGTGGCAGCCATTCTAGAGATTTCTCTCTTGACGTAGATCATCAAGCGTCGTACGTTAATTCTGTCCAATGCTGAGGGCGTTACCTGAAGGGTCTTCTGACCAAAGATAACAATGCCTTCTGCGGGGAACTGCGCAACCGGGTTAATGTTTGCGTCGTAAAGGTCATCACGCTCGCCAGAGGTTAATCTCTCGCTCACTGCGATAACGGGCAAGCCGCCTCGACCTTCTGATAAGCCACCGCGGGTGAAACCAGCGGGCGCGAACCAAAGTTCCTGACTCTTCTGACCATAAGACATGGCTCCGAGAGCAAGGACAGAGGGCGGAACCCAAATACGCTGAGCAGTCGATGGGTCAGAAATCTGTACCCATGGATAGTAAGCGCAGCCGTAGCTAGAGTTGAGTCCTCTGTTACGCATTGAGTTCAAAGCTTGCTCAATATTTGCGCCGCGGTTTTCTGCCGTCTTGGTACTCTCCGTTTTCGGAGTGTACGCGTATGGAAGATCGATGATCGCCATGCAATCGCCGCGTGCCTCTGCGGTATTAATCATGTGATTCGTAAGACCTTCGTGGGTCAAACCGGGCATGGAAATAAGATCCATGTCCACGACCTCTGGGTCTGCTACCATATCGATAGCCTTCTTGATTGAATAGTACGCATAGTTGGTAGTATCAGCCGGGGTGGTCTGAAGAACAATGTTGCTGAATGGCTCTGACTGCTTGATATCTACTCCTTCAAACCCGCCATAGAGAGGAACACAGAAGCGATTTGCGGAGGCATTCAGCGGACCCTTATATGAAGCGCTTGCGGCACTTAGAGAGGTTCCTGCGGTGCGGGATCCTGCCAAGTAAGTTGAGTCAGAAGGCTGACCAGAGTTTGATGATTTAATATCATCTAGCGTGAAGTAGAAAGATACCTCAGTGTCTGCGGACGCATCTGCATCGTATGAAGACAATCCGTAGGGCAAAGCCGCTACAACATCGCCGTAGCTTTGTTCGTGTAAGATTGAAGAATCTTCGCGAGTCGTATCAAGACCCCAGTATGCGTTTCTCGTATCAGATAGTCCGCCCGTTGAGGAAGACGCTCTCAAGTATAATCTTGGGAAAGTGTATGAACCAGTGAATCCGATCTCTCTGTCGCCGGTACCACATGAGGCATCGCCGGCGCCACCAAAATCCGATGCTCCGGAGATATGAACCAGAATTTCTCCAGCCGCCATCGAGTTCAACGCGGTGGAGCCTGAAAGGGTGTCTGTGTCGCGACCGAATACGTTATTGTATTCGCCGGTGGCGGAAGCTAGGTTAGCAACCATAGAGATGCCACCATCAGAACCCACTGTGCTCGGGGTAGAGCCCGATGACATCGTGAATCCGATGACCCGGGGCGGACCATAGAACCCGAAGGGAAGCAGAAGCTGGTCTGCTGTTCCGTTTTCAATATCGCCGTTAAGCTCGCATCGAATAAACTTAGACATGTTGGGATGCTCGCCATATTGTCTATGACGCTTCTCTGTGTCGCTCCATACAAGGCGCTGATCTCCGATAACACGACCAACGAATTTGGTAGAATACGGGTTCAGGTTGCAGCCGGAAAAGCGCTCGACGATCTGGATGGACGCGTCGAGATCGTCAGCCTTGCGGATAACAACATCAAAAGAACCATACTTGTCGTAATCGTTCGAGGAAACCTTAATGTTTTGAATGGCGATCTTAAGATTCTTTTGCTCCCAGTCACCGGGTGAAAGAGTAACAAAGCGGAAAAGCTTTTGCATGTTAGCAGCAGAATAGCTTCCGTAATCTGTGGTCAAATCCTGACCGAAAACCCAGCCAGACTTTGCTTCCTTTGCTCCCATGGTCATAACACCGGGGGTGGCGGAACCAAGTTTAAGAGGAGCGACGAAGCCGTAATACTCTCCGGAGGCGCCATCAGAGATGTCGGCTGAGCCGGCAGTCCCGTCGTAAGCTGCAGCTTCTTGTCCGCACTGTTCGACCAAGTGGCGGTCATAAGATTCGCCCAAGAAGTACTTCTGGAGCGGCTCTGCGGTAATCTCACTGTTTAGCAGCATTGGATTCGTGTTGAATACGTTTCTAATATAATTTGCAGAGGACCGATCAAAGTTAAACTGAGTTTGGTGGTTGACGGTTGAACCGCTCATGACCAGCGCTGTGAAGCCGGCATAGTTTGCGTCAGACTCCACCAATACGTTTGAGCCAGACACAGTAACATTGTCCAGAGTACTGCCGGCGGCATAACCCTTAAGGGCAAGCTCGCCCTCGCTAAGATACCAGACAGCAGCAAGTGCGCCCTTCATAGCCGTCTCTCCGGAGCCAGAGCTTGCAACAAACAAGCCGAACGCGCCGCCATCAGTTCCGATGGACCCGACTGACCAACCAGCAGAGCCGGCAGTTGTAGCGTCTTCGTGCTGCTGTCCGACCAAGCGAATGAAAGTTAGGGCATTCGTATTACGAAGCCATGCCTGTGCAGCATATGCCGCGTAAGTGGGTCCGACCATGTTGCCATCTCGCCAGACGTCTTCGCCCTGTCGACCACCCATCGGTGTACCAAACACCTCGATGAAATCTGAAAATGAATTAATCTGAGTGGGTCTCATCGCTGGACCTCTCTGTGAACGTCCGATGATTACTGGACCAATAGGATCACTCAGGCGGGGCAATTGAGAATTATCGATCTCATTGATATACACACCCGGTGAAACAAACTTAAACTTAGTTACTGACATTATGCTTAATCTCCTGCATTAATACTTTATCCCTTTTGTTAAGGGTACAAGTGTTCTTCATACAGCCTTCTTTTGTGCCATATTTCAGTAATAAATAGTCAACGGAAACTCCAACGGACATGAAAGAATGGAAATCTTATTCTCTAAGAAAAATGGAGGGGTCCGACAAGCGGACCCCCCCAAGGGGCATATAGAAAAAATCCTATACTATCAGTTAAGTTAACTGATTAATTCAAGTAGCGAATCTGACAGATATCATCAGCATCAAGTTTCAAGTCGGGATGAATCTCAACAGAACCGGATGAGATGGTGTAGTCGCCATTCGTCAGGTCGGAACCCTTAGAAAGCAACTGACCATTCAGGTAAACCTGCTCGGAATCAGCAACAGTGGCAGCACCTCCGTTAATGGCGAACACGCCAGTCCCACTAGTATAGCCAGATGCACCACTACCGACGAAAACGTCACGTCCGAAAGAAGTAGACGCAGCATCAACATATGCTTTGGTTGCAGCATCTTGATCGGAAACAGGATCCGCCACATTTGTGATCAACTGCGAGTTCATCGAGAAAGATCCAGCAGCCTGACCACTTAGATCAGACATTACCTCAGAATAGCTACGACCCTCAAGACCGTTAGCCGTGAACTTGGCGAAATCGTTATCAGTGATAGTGCCATCGATTTCAACAAGGTCATCATCTTGAATACCAATGCGTTGCTCAGCAAGCACGTCGGTACCAATAACAAGACCCAAGGACGTACGTGCGGTTGCGCCGCTTTCGAGTACGAAGTTTGAACCATTTCCAACGATGAATCCACCATCCGTAACAGCAAGACCTGCTACGTCAGCAAGCTGGGCGTCATATGCTTGGACATCTGTTCCGATCTCCAAACTTAGATCAGCCTTTATTTCTGCATCACTACGTCCTTCAACTTCAGTTCCATTAATGCGAAGCCAATCATTGTCTGCTACTGCGTCATTTGCCGTAAGCAAGTTACCATCGGCAATACCGCGAGTTACCTGCGCGGCAGTAAAGCCGGCAAGAGTGGCAAGCTGGGGGTCATATGCTTGGACATCAACGCCGGGTACGAGACTGAGTAGTACCCTCGCCTCAGCGTGAGAGCTACCAGAAAGACCGGTAGCGGTGAAGCTAGCCCAGTCCGCGACAGCGATATCGCTTTGATCGATTTGAACGCTGTTAGCACTACCAGTACCGATAATGACATTGGCAGCAGACCAAGCAGCAAGAGAATCAAGCTGAGCGTCCCACGCCTGCACGTCGGTACCAATAACAAGACCCAGATCAGTTCTGACCTCAGAATAGCTACGACCCTCAAGACCGTTAGCCGTGAACTTGGCGAAATCGTTATCAGCAATAGTGCCGTCGATTTCAACAAGGTCATCATCTTGAATACCGATGCGTTGCTCAGCAAGCACGTCGGTACCAATAACAAGACCCAGATCAGTTCTGACCTCAGAATAGCTACGACCTTCAAGACCGTTAGCTGTGAACTTAGCAAAATCGTTATCAGCAATAGTGCCGTCGATTTCAACAAGGTCATCATCTTGAATACCGATGCGTTGCTCGGCAAGCACGTCGGTGCCAATCACAAGACCAAGGTTGGTGCGTGCGCCAGCGGCGTCTGAGGCTCCGGTACCACCATCGGCAACAGGTACATCTGTACCGCCGGCGCGATACATGAGGTTACCTTCGACCGATACATTGCCAGCGCTGTGACGGGCAAGAGTGGTGTCGGCATTGCCAAGATCGATGGCGTCGGTGACAAGATCACCAAGAACCAAATCAGCAGGAGCATAGCCTGAGCCTCCGATGTTAACGGTGCTAGTTGGCTGGGCTTGGTTTTCTTTGAAAAGACGGAACTTGCCGTCAGATGCATCACGGAAAAGACCGAAGTATTCCGTGGCTCCGGAACTGCCAGAAGCTGCTCCGTAGAAACCAATATCAACAGAGTCGGCAGCGGAGTTATCCTTTGCCATCTCGATCATTGAATCCTCAACCGCAACGGTTGTAGACTCAACTGTAAGTGTTGTGCCGTTGACAACAAGGTTGCCTTCGACTGTAAGATCAGATGCAGTCTTCACCGCTCCTGAAATGTGGAGTACGTGTGAGCTATATTCTAGCTTTCCGCCTCCGTCAAATGATAATGCGTTAATATCAGAGATTGAACCAGAGTCCATCGAAAGTCCAGCGCTGTAAGTACCCTTGTTGAATACTACCTCTGTCGCCGATGAGCCCGAGAACGGGGCTAACTGATGCGCATTTACTAATGTTCGTGCCATTTATTATTACCTCCTATAAGTAAGAAAAAGCACCATAATAGATACATGTATCCACTATGGCGTCAAACCACCATTAGAGTCTGCAATAAAAACTGATCACGTTGGGTAAATCTGTAAAAGAGGGGTTAGCCCTCCTTATCGTGGCGCACAAAAGTGGCCACTTCACCCTCTTGCGATGGCAGATTTAAAGCATAATCAACGGTAGGTTCGACATCGTAAGTAGTACGCAGTTCGTCGATTTGCTCTTGCATTTTTGCATTTAATTGAGAATTATGCTGGAGCACTTGCGTACGCTCTTGCTCCTGTCTCATCAGAATCTCGCCGGCAAGCATCTTAAGCTGTCGGAGTTGTTCAATTGTTTGATTGATTGGTCCCAAGTCTTCATCTGAGATGTTGATCACCTTATCATTGCAATATTTTTTTTCTTCAGGTTCTGGCTGAAGCTCTTCTTCCTCGTCCGCAATATAATCTTCAGGCGTGCTCATGGCAGTCTTCAGTTTATTCCATTGTCTTTTCCACATCATTCTACTCCTTGTTTTTGTTTATGACGTTTTAACATAGCTAGCAACCAATCGGTCAATCGAGATTGGCGCGTCAGCCATTGTAATAGTATCTCCAGAAATTGTATAATCATTATCGGCGCCCTCGGCGAGAACCAGACCGTTCAAGATCAAAGTGACAGTGCCGCTACGAGGAGAGGATCCCAAAGAAAAGGTTGTGTTATCACCATCGAGATCTCCAGTCACGGTCTCCTGTGTTATGTAGTCTGTGTGTAAGATTACCTCACTTCCGTCGACGCCGCCACCACCGTCTGTCGAGATCTTCACTCTGCCCCGTGCCGCGGATGTTTCAAGAATCTTTCGAACGCCGCGGAGGGCTGCATTGCTAGAAAATCTTATAAACTGTTCGGGCATCGGGATGCCATCTACCACTATGCTCTCTCGGGGCATGGCAATTGCCACCGCATTCTCGCGCTTTGAAATCTTGGGCTTGGGATCGTTAACCCCGCCGCCGATCAAGTACCCTTCAAGTTTAATACTAATCTCTGTTCTCAAGACACGATCTTCTTCTTCGAGTGTCGCCAAGTTGTTGTTGAAGGCGAAATCCTCCACGAAGGCTTCGAATCTGTGCTCTTCGTGGGTGACGAAAAAGCTCTTCTGGTTTCTTAGTTTGCCGTGTACAGCCTGAATAATTTCATTCATTTGCTGTTGAAAATCTGTTTGAATTGATACCTTATACTCCATCAACACCCGGCTGGGCATTGGCATAGTGATTGTCTCATACACGACCTGACCGTCTTGGCGAGTTGCCTTGAACCGGCTTGACATTGAGGGCTTGTTACCATCACCAGAATATTCATCACCCGACCATGAACGCGATTGGGCTGCGTTCCGGTGATATGATGTTTTGTCTTGCTTAATACGGCGAGCGATCGTGATCACGCCATCTTGTATATCTTCCCTTGACTTCTCAATAATGTTTGCCGGCATTGTTCCTCTGCGCGCAGGATCCTTTGTAATCCCGGTACGCTCGATGGCGATCATTGGCAAGATCAGCATGCCGCCCGAATCACGCGTTTCCTTACTGTGTTTAACTTGGTATGCACGCTCGGCGCCAACCCAGATTACAGGTACCTTGCGCCAGCCCTTGCTGGAATCTGTGTGTATATTGCATTCTTCCTCAAAATATCGATAAACGGCGCGGTCAATGGTCTCAATTGTGGAAGGCTGGAACGTAATATCGCGCATCTCTGCTCCGAGAGCCAAAGCGAAAGAGTCAGCATGATGATTATTTTCATTCGCCATCGAACACGTCTCTCCTCACCTTTACACATTTTGCACTAATTTCTATCATATTTTCTACCTGTCCGAACAATTGTTTGGGCTCGGATATTTTAACTAACTGATAAAATTGCGACCCATATTTGACCATATCTCCTTCACGCACGTACAGATCTTGATCTTCGGTCAATCTCCTCTTGTGAAAATGCACAGTCATCGTGGTAACTTTGTCGATACCCATCGATTCGGTATAAGTAGTTTCCAGCCCTTCCCACTCGATCAGCGCGCTGATTACAACCGGAGGCAGGAATGTTTTATTCATTGCCTCGCCATATAGATCATGATAATTCGTGTGCTCTATGTCCAGCGGAAAATATAAAAGCTGCTGACCAATGACGCGTTCGATAAGCTCATCATTAACCTGCTTAACCAGATCCCGTTCCTTCTGCCCAGTGAATAGGGGGCTGGGGGGATTTTCTGGTTGTTTCCACTTGTCTTTAGGATCCGACATATATCACCCCTAAAACACAAAGATCGATAATGGGATCTTCTTCTGAATATTATTAACCTGCTCAACCTTCTGGGCGTCACCTTCCATCAACTTGTTGTATGTCAACTCATCGAGCAATTCTTTAAGCTCTGTCCTCAGAGCCTCCTGCTCTTCCTTACCCTGTGTCAGCAAAGCGTCTCCGTTCAGAGTAACAGCTTCACCCGGAATGGGAATGGTCGCAAATTTGCCTCGTACCTGACCCAAAACCTCTTTGGACAATGCCAACGAGAACCTTCGGATCCACTGCTTGCCAATAGAGTTAATGCTATTGTAAGGAATGTTCTGGAAAGGTACATTATTAAGGTTGTTAACTCCATCAATTCCAATATCTGCTGAGCCGCTTGTTTCCCATGGCTCTGTCGGGATGTTAAACTGAACCCAAAAGTATTTGGGACTTGAACTGACAGGTTTTGGAAAAATACGAAGCTTATTGTTCTTAAGCTCATACGAATAATGAGAGTTTCTGGTATAGATAGAGTCCTCGAATGCCATAGACTGCGCTTTGTTCTGCCATGCTGGAATGACCTCGAATGTAGAGTCATCAGAGTACTGCCCGTAGTTTGACAAGTTGCCCACCGTATTCAGACCACCGTAATAGCCATAAAAGCGCCACATAGCATGCGGAGTTCTATAAAAGACCTTCTTGATTAGCAGTTTTTTGCTGCCCACAAGACCGGCAAAGTCGACAACTTCTCCGTTGGCGCCGAGTCCTGTATCAGAGGCTTCTTGAATAACCTGATCCAAGTCGTAGTCTTGTTGGTTTGAAACTGTGCGGAAAGAGCATGAGTATTCGTTCGCAGAACCACCAACGCCGGCATCCTGTGCCATACCATCAGCAACACGGCGAGCATATGCGAACTCGAATCGTGGGTATTTCAATGAAATACCGCCGGCGCCGCTCAAACTAGAAGAAAGTTCTCCTGCTTTAAGCTCGCCGTCGTGATCGAACGTACCCGTCATGGAGCCAAGATAATCAGAAAGAGTATTCTTCGCCTGATGGGAGTTGATTATGTAGGAATATTCTAATACTGCTTCTTCATATGAAGCGTAGATGTTCCCCGTTGTCAGTTCGATGTCCAACACATCGCCACCGAGTTTCTTGTAAGTGTAAGCAACCTGATCAACAGCACCTGAAATAAAATCAGTTGATTCTGAATAAATTCCATATGGTAGCGTTGAGATTACATCTCCGGAAGAACCGGTAGACGTTAATATTACTTTATTTGAAGTGCTCTTCGGTGTTAAATTGGGATAGCTCATTCATTATATCCTCCGCTATTCATAAATAGTTTACCACAAGCAAAAACCCCCACCTCCGTGAAAGAGGTGGGGGCTTTATTACTTTGGAGGTTTAGCTATCAGCTTCCGCCGGGCTCTCCTAGGAGACCACGAACGATAACGAGACCGTACATATCAGGACGCACCATCTTCTTAGCGTAGCGTGTCATGACACCCTTGCGTGGCACGAAGTCCTCGACACCAAAGATGGTGGGAGTGACTTGCAGTGGCACATAAGGAGCGTATACATAACCGCTCTCTAAGAAGCTTCCGCCCTTGCGACCAACCAGTACCACATTCCGTGGGAAGTATGGGTCAACAAAGACGTCCCACTTCTTGGAAATGCTTCCTGTCTGGATAGCACCGACTGTACCCTTGGAATCCTCATGGGAAACCTTGGCTCGGAACCCACTGGTGAACTCTAGGATGTTGGCAACTTCAGGTCCAACGACGATGAAGTTAGCGCCACCACGCAGAGTCTTGCGGTGGATTTGGGCTGAAATATCATTGATTGTCTCGATCAATGTCTCATACCATTCGCTGACGGTACCGGTGAAGTCGGGCGCCTTAGTAGCCGCACCAATTTCTGCACCAGTAGTGCGTTTCACGAACAGACCGGGGGAGCGAGACCAGTAATAAGTACCGGCAGTTGCGCCCTTAACGAGATCTTCTACGATCTCACGGTCAATCTCAAGAGCAATCTGCTCAGAGAGAATGGAGGTAAGCTCGACTTCGGCGTCAAGGTTGTGATAGGCATTAAGATCCTGTCCCAACTCTGGCGTCCACTTAGCCTTGAGCTTCTTGGTTACAGCGGTGACACTTACGGAATCGACCTTGATGTCGATCTCGGCAATGCCCTCGTTTGCTTCCAATCCCCAATCATCAGTACCAACGACAGCGCCGAGAGCCTGATTTGCTCCAGCGGCAGCAGTACCAGTGAAGTCATCCACCAAGGGGTGAACGAGCGTCACATTCTGACCTGCTAGGGAGGTGAAAGAAGCAGTGCCGTGGAACACAAGCTCAAGGATTGAACCCGAAGCCTTAGTCAAACGACGAACCTGAGAAACACCATTAGTGGTTGTCAAAGTACCGCTGATTGCCACAGGGTTCTGGTTGCTTCCATCAAGACCCATAACTTGACGCTGAGCGTCAGTAAGGGTAAGGTGCAAGACCTGAGCATAGGTGCCGCTGGCAAGATCGGGATCCCAACGAAGATACTTATCGGTGCCTGCAGCGGCGCCGACCGCGAATACAGCCTCGCCTGAGTCATCCACGTCGCCAGAGGAAACGCTTACTGAACCGGTTGGAGAACTTGAACCATTGTTGAGGTTGTAGAATGACTTCTCGCCTCGTTCGATTTGAGCACCAGAGGTACCATCATCGATGGTAACACCGCCAGTGATCTCTTGACCGACAACACCGCCGCCGTAAAGCGACTCATCAGCACTAGCATTAAGCTTAGCCGCTGAATGTGTGAAGTCCATGAAGAAAATCAGTCCAGAGGGTAAGCTCATGGGCTGAACGCTAACTAAATCGTTAGCAATGAGGGAGCCGAATACTCGGCGAACGATGGGGAATGCAACTGCTGCAAATCCTTCAACGTCTCCACCCGCCATGGTGGATGCTTCTCGAAGTAGCTCTTTGGCTTGGTTCTCAAGTAGGCGAGCCATCGTGTCACGCTTACGCGAGCCATCGATGCCTTCCAAGAGTCCAGTACGTTCCCACTTATCGAGCAAGGCTGCGCCTTCCTTCGATACGTCGCGAGTAACGATTCCTTCAGTCAATTTGTTAATAATAGACATTGTAAATAATACTCCTTGTTTTGTCTTATTTGATCCCAGCTAGTCTTTGCATGCGATTTACGGCATGTTCAGAACCGACCGGGTTCTTGTTTTTGCGTCTTGGTAGTGATGTGGACTTTCTACTAATGGCTTCACTCAGTGATTCTGGAGACCTCTTGTTGGAGGTGGTTCCCACGGAGCTTTGAAGGGTTTCGTAGATGACCTTCACTTCTTCGACAGTTCGGGTCTTAGACAGTGCTTCGACAATTTTACTTTTTTGTCGCTCATTCAAGGAGGCACTATTCAATACACGATTGGTGTAGACGAGTTTAGCATTAGAGAGGTTGGATTCTTGCAAGTTATCCTTCATCTTTAATGTAATACTCTTCAATTGTTTATATTCTTCGGTGAGCTTGTCCTTATCGGCGGTTAATGCCGTGACTCGCTCTTCTAAATCTTTCTTTGCTTTGCGCAGTTCTTTGTTTTCCTCGGCGGTGGTAGTGTCTACCTCACGCGCAAGAGCCTGTTGCTCAGCTTCTTCAATCTCGGCACCCGTGGCATCGCCGGGGTGACCGTTGGGAACGGGCTTAATGTCTACTTTAACGTCTTCCGACAATTCTTGTAGAATCGCTGCCAACTGCTCCTCAGTTAAATCGATTTCTTCTTCTTCTTCGCCTTCTTCCAAAGCCATCATCGCATCTTCGCGGGGCTCTTGGGCGGCGCCACCTAAGCCACCAGCTTCTTCTTCGGCAGCGACGGCTGCGGCTAGTTGGTCTAAGTCTAACTCAATCTTCTCTTCTTCATCGGGACACGGACAAAGCTTCTCGCCTTCTGCATAGGAAGGGGAAGCGTCAAGGTCTGTCAGTTCTTCTTCTGGAGCCTCTTCGGGGTTTTCGACTCCCGGCTCTTCGGGCATAAGTCCAAGCTCCTCATCTTCGGGAGCCTCGTTCAAAAGCTGATCAACAGCGTTCTTGATTTCCGGAGCATATTTCTCCAGAATTTGGGTCTCGGCGTTCTTAAGAGCAGCTTCTTTTAGAGCCGCTGCATCAACGATTGCCTGTTCCAGCATATTAGACATTAATAATCCTCGCAATTAGAATAGAAAATATATACGGTTTTCCAGTAATAAGTAGTTCGCTCAATAGCAAAGTGCCAATTTTCTGTTTTCATGTAAAGAGCCTAACCGCAGTGATAGGTGCAAGCAACAAGGGCACGAAGATATGTAACTCCGTCGATGGTGATCTCTTCACAAGTATATCCGGTTGAGGACAGATCAAAGCTGCAGTCTTGAGTAATCTTGGCAACAGTATAGTTGTGCAACAAATCATCTGCCTGTGGTACTCCATAGCCGGGAACAGTACACGTTGTAATGTAGTCTCCGTTTTCTAATGGACCGTCTTTGTCGATTACCCAAACGGCGCCTTCGCCGATAGAGTTGACAATAAGCCTGTTGTCAAGTTTTTCGTATGAACTAACAAAATTGCCGGCGGAATGAGTGCGTTCATCCGTTCCGGAGTCTTCTATTCTAGATATTACACCAAAAACTTTTTTGTCATTGATAATATTTGAAAGATTCACAATCGGCAAAGACTCATTTATTGTTGCAATCGACTCAGCATTTAGATTTTTCAAAACCCCTGTTGAGCTAACAATAAGACCTATGTTTTCGTCTGTTTTTAAGCTGTCACTACTCTCTGCTATGTGTTGTCCTGTAAAAGTTATATTGGCAACATCGACCGCGGTGCTCAGATATCCCCTTTGGCTGCCCTCATAGGCAAACATAAGACTACCTCCGGAGGCTTGAAGTATATTCCAGTAATTGGTTGGTGATCCAGACCTAACGAGACGCAGACCGGAGGTGGTAGCGCTTGTTCCGTTTTGAACGACATGGAGGTCTGCTGACGGCGTGCCGGTCATGATCCCCACCCTGTTGTTGCCAGCATCAACAAAAAGCATATCGTCGTAGCTGTTGCTCTCAACACGGAAATCGCAGGTACCGTTCGAAGCGTCGTTAATGACAACGCCTGCAGTGCTGATAGTGACCTGCGGCTGACCGATTGTGTTGGCATGAAGCGACACATGCCCGGGCTTCATTTCAATAAAGGTGTCATCGCCTGTGTCGCTGCCACACAGGATCCGGCTCCAGACATGAAGTTGTGAATATGAACCGGTACCGGCTGGGTTGACTTCCCAGTTGCTGCCACTTAGAATGCCATCGGCGTCCAACTCCAAATGAGTCGTGGGGGCGCCGGTCTTGGACGTCATAAATAGGAGGGAAGTCGGGTTTTGACTCGCTCCAAATACGGCACCAGCCTTGGCTTCGATGGCGGCACACACCAGCTTAGCATCTCCGCCAGACGATTCGTCGGGAGCTTGAAATGCTATTTTACCAATAGCATCTGAGTTTGAGATTTGTGTTTCACTAGTTGCTAACGTAAGAACAACTGGATTGTTGTCGCCAGTCAACTTACGCCGGATCGTAAGTCCGCGGAGATCATCCTCCGGAACCCACAGAGAACCAGAGATGCTAAGATCATTAACAATAACCTCGTTAGCGTGAATGTCTCCGCCGCCCTGATCATCTGGTCCGACTGCGCCGGTGATCGTGTTGTAAAATGTGGTGGTTGCACGGGAAATCGAGTTGCCCATAACAACAGATCCATTGGCGCCATCGACGAAAAAGGCTCGCTTGTTCCAATCGTCGGGATTGGTGGCGTAGACCCGGAAGTCGACATCGTAAGCCAACTGATTAAAGTCGATATGAGCGGTCTCTCCGATACCGGAAGAACTGGCTTCCATCATCAAATAGCCGTCAGTAAAGATGCGGACCATATTGGTTTGGTCAAAGGTGATCTTTGTGTTAACATCACCATAGTGTATGATATCATTTTCTACATATATGCTACCGGTGGTTGTAATATCGCCGGCTAGCATTGAAGATCCTGAAACATTGAGGTCGCCAGATGTTCTAAGCTCTGTTCTAGAATAGTGTACATCTGAACCAGAGATCCCGATGACGCCATCGCCCCACTCGACCCAGCCCGAGGTGCCATCCCATGTAAGGACTTGCCCGTTAGAAGGGGTGTCGTGTCCGATTTTTGTTACTCGACCGTTCTTGCGAAGCTGTAGTGCCGACTCGGGACCAGAGCCGTCTTCGATCATGAAGTCCACTCTGCCGTCGACGTCGGCGACATTAAAAGTAAGGTCTCCAGAGAAGTCCACCGGTGAGCCGAAGCTGGCTGAGCCGTAGATTTCTAAAGCACCAGAGCCAGAAATCATATCAAGAACTCTTGTCTGCCCTGAGATGTTTACCTTGTCGCTTATCTCAAGCGTACCCGTGATCTGATGTTCCAAGCCGCTTACAACAAGCGTTCCTGTGATATTGTGATCTGTGTTGGCTAGCCCATACGCCACATTGCCGCCGCCTGTTGCGGCAAAAATGGTACTGCCGGCGTTGTTGTCCACAACAACTTGAGTAGATGCATTGTTTGTTCCGGTCTTAAGAATCAGCTTTCCATTACTGGAGTTGCTGTTAATAATAAAGTGACCGGTATCGTTTGTCATGCTGGTGTTGCCACCGGTATGCACAATAGTTAAATCGTTGCTGTCGCCCCAAGTAGCTTCCTCGTCATCTCCCAAGTTAATGCTCACACCATGTGTGGTGCCGGAGACATAAAGATCATTTGTATAAAGGTGTTCGACCTTCACGTCGTGGGAAGCCGACATGCCGCCGGCAATCTGAACTGCATGAGAAGAACCAGACAGCGTAAACGTGCCGGCTGGATGGATCTCATCGAGGCTGCCGTCGAGACGCCCAACAGAACTAAGGGTGCCCGAAAGCGCCATGGCGTTCGCTACAAGCTTAGCTGCATGAATCTCGCCAGAGCTTGTGAGCGGACCAACTGTCCCGCTAACGTCAAGATTAGAAGCAAGGATAGTCCAGCCGCTTATTTCGAAAGAACCTGTGCGCTGGTGTGTGTCATCGTTGGAATCTCCGAAGATCGTGCTTCCGGAGACATCAATCTCGGTGGTGGTTACCTGACGAATCTCGTATGTATTCGCGTGGACTGCGCCGGTAACGTATAGGTTGCCGTAAAGATAGAGGGCACTGCCTGAAGTGTCTGCGTCGGCTTTGTGTGAAGCTGCTGCCGCGTAGAATACTAAGTCTTCAGAACCGCTGAACTGCCCGGGCGACAGGTCTTCGCTGCCGTACCGGAATTGTAATGAGCCAGAGGGACCATCTGCGGAAGCAGACGCTCTCTGTGGATCTATATATGCCCATCCATAATCATCGGGTGGAGCCATTAGTGCCGCCTCCCTTGGCTCTCATGCGACGTATTTTGTTTTGGCGCTTGAGGTGTGCTGCTTTTTTTCGTGCGATCTTCTTGCGGAGCCTCTCTTCCTCGCGGCGGTTCTCGGCGAACTTTCTGCGCTTCTTGTCGGAGGGCTTTTCAAAATATCTATTTTCGCGGACCTGTTCAATGATCCGCTCTTTCTTACACTTGCGGGTGAAACGCTTAATCAGCTTCTCGGGTGCTTCGCCCTTTCGTGCAACAACCGTGACATTTGATTGTCTGCGCGGACCCGGGCAAACCTCTCGCTCTCTTCTGCGAGGCTTGTGGGGGCGGCGCTTGTGGTTGTAATTTCTATTGTTTCTGCGGAATGCCATTAACGTTACCTATCGATTACTCTACGTAATCAGTCAAACCAGAGCCAGTCAAGGCATACATTCTGCCCGTGGGGATTCCGGTGAGTTCTGCATAGACGCGGTACCTGCCCGTTCCAGCAGGAACTGAAACATAAAATTCTTTACACTTGCATTCCAAATCTAGAACAGAGTTAGAGCCAGTCGCGGATCCCACTTCAAGATAGTGAGCCCCTGTAGCGGCTGTCACGCCCGGGTTGTCAGTAGAGTTAAAATGTACGCGCAAAGTATTGTCAGAGTAATTGTGTACTACAAGGCGCTTCGCCACCCATGGAAGCTCGTATTTGACTTCTCCGTCACCGGAGGCGTGCGCATCCGAACCAGACACCCATGGATCTCCGGCGACTCTGTATGAACCTACGTTGTGAAGTCCAACACCGTAGCTAAATGTACTATTGTCTGCCATTTAATATATTTCCTTCCTTCGATAAATAGTATTAACTAAATGAATTTGCCCCAAGAGTCCCCAGCAATATTCAAGATACCATCAATATTCACACCCGGGTCGTTTGGTGAGATATCTCCCAAAGGGCTGCCGGGTTGTGGTGCGCCGGGTGTTGGCGCAGCTTCAATACCCTCAAATACATTAATACCGTTATAGGCATCTTTGTTAATAGAGTTGAGTAGTTGCTTTCTTTCTTGTTCCATTCTTTGTTGGCGCTGTGAAGGCGCCTTGCTTGCCGGCTTGGGTGAGGGCTTTCGCTGCTCCACCAAGGGCGCGCCGGCAGATAATCCCCGAGCCACCTCGGAAACTATGCCGGACAAAACCCCTTCTTCGAAGAGCGCCTCTTTGATGCACTCTTTGATTAGGGGTTTCAGCACAGCTTTAAGCTCTGCTTTATTCATGCTATACTTCCTCTGGGAATGCTGGCTCGCCTTCGGCTGGAAGCGCTGGGTCATCTTGACCGGCAAGGTCGACTTCCATTTCCTGAGCGAGTGCCATCATCACCTCAGAAGGCGACATGCCAAGAGCTTCTGCTGCAGCATCCAGAGTGGGTGTGCGCGATTCGACACGACCGCGGACCGTGGCTGATTGATAGCCGGGTCGATCTCTATGAGAAGGACCGGGACGGGCGCCGGCATATGCTTCTTCCACTTGTTCTTCGTCTTCCTCATTCATAACAGCTTCAAGCTCTTCGACAATAATCTGCTTAAGCTTTGTCTTTGTGATTTTCATTTCGTTTTACTCCTTAACGATTTCATTTAACAAGCGGTTGATTCTATCCGCTTTTGTAAAAACATTTGGTTCATTGTAGGTTTTACCCTCACTAAGCCCCATATAGGCATCGGGAGTGGAGGGTTCGGATACGAAATCAAAACAGATTAATTGAAAATCATCTTCAACGATCGTGCGCCCCTGTGCCTCACTGACTGAACCAAGCCCGCGAGACGAAATCCCTAGTTTAACACCATCATTAACAAGCTCTCGCAGGATATTGCCCGATGGTGTATTTAAAATTTTGACCTTTCCCATAACCGAAGGACCGTCCCACCATACGTCAGTGACCATGTGGGAGGCGTTCTTAAGGTTAATAACTGAATCCTCGGGGTGGTCTAGTTCCCCAAGGGCTCTCTTTTCTTTTACAAGCTTCTGGTAACTCTTCATCTCTCTTTCCAGAATCTTTCTGGGATAGACACGACCGTTGCCATTCTGAACGTCTGCTTCTTGCAGCTTGCCGGAAAGCATCATACCGCCGTTTCCGACATAGATCTTCTCCTCTTCCGTCAGGAGATCCTGACAGACGCCGCCTTCGCATAGTTCATAATATTCTCGTAAAAGTACTTTTTTCATAATCTTTCTCTATTAAATAAATGACGGGCGCTACCCGCCCGAGTCAGCAGCCCTTTTTACAGAGGCGCACTGGCTGCAGCATCCACTTAGCTGTCCAAAAATCCGTGTCCATTATCCTTTTCCTCCAATTTGAATACCGTTATCGCCAAACACCGTGCAGAGCACATATGAGACAGCCGATGAAACACAGCCGCAGATTAGTAAATTGGCAACAGTATACTCAAACGTAAATAGTTCTGTATTGTAGTTAACGCCGAACAAAAATACGCCGACCCAGAAGCCCAGACACATAGGGCAGCGGAATAAAGCGCCCAGTAGTCCCGTTGCGGGGCGAATACGATCGAAAAGCGATCCATAAGCTAGCATCTGAGTTAGCCCATACGCTGCCAAACAAAACCAAAATAACTGATACATTTACACCTCTTATGCTCTGTAAAATCTGTTATGCATATATGCATTGCGATAGATGCCGGGACGAATTGAACCCTTCTCTCGCTTGTGCGGAACTTCGCCAAGCTCTGTGGATTCCTCGCCGTCAGGATCTGTCAGCGCTTCTTCTTCTTGTTCGTCATACATGCGCTGATACATGAATCGAGGTGCCTCTTCTTCCATAAACTTAGTAATGTTTAGTACAGCGACCTGAACGGCGTCGACGCCTTCGTCCGAGGCTTCTTCTAGATCGCCCTGCATAGAGCCATAGACGTTTCCACCCTGTACTGATTCTCTCTTAATGACTCCCTTTTTTACCAGATAATCATAAAGGCGACTCTGCGCGTCATACACTATGTCGCTAACCTCATCTTTGGCGAAAGCAATCACATTCTTCGTCTTTGGTGAAACAACAATATCAATATCTTCGTGATCATATATCACCAGATCGCCGCCGAGGGTCTTTCGAACGTCGAGCGAAACAGTAGCCTGCGTAGCTCTCTCTGTGTCTACGCGGTTCTCCTCGTCAAAATCATCGCTTTGACCAACCTTGATTACGATCTCAGCCATCAGCTTTCAATCTCCGCGGCTAGCTCTTGAATCTTCATGACTTGCTTAAGCATGTCGCGGTCGATCTGGCGTGAAGAAAAACCGCTGATTGTCTCTATCACGACGTCTGCCTTCTGGAGCATTTCTTTATCGCTAGCAATTTCGTTGATTGTGCGAGAGGATTCTATAACCCCCTTGAGTCGTGACAGTTCTTCGTTGAGAAACATTTTAAGAGCGACACCGTTGTCTGAGAATGAAACAATGTACGCGCTCAAAAGAGCGCTCTGCTCTGCGCGCAAGGTTTCAGAGTACTGCTCATTAAACTTCTCAACGAATGTCTTGTACACGATATTGTCAATCGGCTTCATCGCGCTTTCGGTCAGAGATGTTGCGCCGGAAGACATCTTCTTGAGTACAACATTTTCTAAAAGCGTGCGCCTTTTGATTGTGGTCCTCTTATCAAAAATCTGCGAGATTGTCGCGAGGTCTTTGTAGTTGGGGACGAAAGTATTGAAAGTCGACTTGCCTAATTCCCGGTTAATCGTTCCAATAAGCCGTGACTGCTGGTCGAAAGTTTCTTCCTGATTCAGTGCCATATAAACGCGCTTGACTTCTAGCAGAAGCTTCTCTGCTGTCATTTCGTCAACGCTGTCGGTCTCATAAAGGGTTCTATAGAGTTCTAACTCCAGACCAAGGGCTGTATCGCGACTAAAGAATTCTTTCATAATGGCAAGAATCTTTTTGTTGCGCGGCTTGTTGTTACTTACCACGCTGCTCGTTAACTCGCGAACAAGTGTCTCATATAGAAAGGCTGTATTTCTCTTCTTATTATGTTTCATTTTTCTTAGACTCCAATCTCTGCAAGCTCTCAATCAGCGACTGAGTTTCAGAATGGCTTGCACGTACTTTTGCTTCTTCGGTGTAATTAGATTCCACATCTTCGGAAAGCCCATTTCCTAACCGGTTCAAGTCACTCAAGCCTTTAAAAATGTTTCTCTGCGAACTGCTCGCTAGCGAAAGTCCGGAATCTGCATGCATGCTGCGCTTTCTAGCACCGGATTGGCGGGAGTCGCTTGAAACTGGATAATATACTTTACCTTTTGAGCCGGGAGTGATGTAACCGCCATCATCTCGATGACCCGGGGCTGCCAAGAGTGCCGATTCTTCTTCTTCGCCGCCACCTTCGTCTCCTCCAAGGTCCATTTCTTCGCCGCCGCCTTCTTCGCCGCCAAGATCACCGCCCAAGTCGCCACCAAGGTCACCGCCTTCTTCGCCGCCCAGATCTCCGCCCAGATCTCCACCCAAGTCTCCGCCTAAGCCGCCGTCACCGCCTTCTTCGGCAGGAGGTTCGGCTGCAGCTTCAAGCATTGCCTGAATCTTCTTGTCATAGAACATTTCGCGCTGGTTGCGGAGGAATTCTTCGTCCGACATGCCGAGAAGGTGCTCGGAAACCCAACGCCGGCTGAAGAAGCCCTCTGTTGCGGCTGAAGCAACGTCAAACTTGGTGCGCCAGTGTTCAAGTTCTTGCATTTCAGCGATCTTTGATGGATTCTGAAGCTGCAGCTTGAATGCAATGAGGTCATCTCCCCTAAAGCCAAGCGTAAAGAGGTGAATGATCCCAATCTTCTCAAGTTCTGAGACGATAGAGCGCTGCAGGCGCTGGATCGTGCGCGCAAAGCGCACATCCTTCTGTGCTAGCGTAGTCTTATCCTCTTCTCCACCATCGCCGCGTGATAGATACGACATTGGAATCTTCAAAGCAGAGAACAACTTGTCGCGGAGGTACTTAACGTCATCGATGTCGCCAGTGTACGTTCCGCCGGGTAAGGATTCGACTCGGCTGGACTCAGCGCCGCGCACTGGGATGAAATAATCTTCATCAATACTCATTGGGTTGTAGCGAAGGTCCACTCGACCGGTTGTGGGGTCAACAACTTGGTTCCGCTTCATCTGAGTCGTAACTTTCTGCATGAACTGCTCGACATCTTGAGGTGGAATGTTACCAACGTCGATGTAGAACACTCTACGCTCGGGTGAGCGCACAATGCGGTAAGCCATCATAGCATCTTCAAGCAAAGTAAGCTGACGCCAGATGCGGCGGGCGCCTTCAAGTACGGAAGTGCCATACGGGGCAAACTTATCGTTGCCTAAAATACGAAAATGTGCAATCTGCCAGTTCTCAAAGGTTAATCCGCCTGAGTTCCACTGGTATTGCACGTAGTTGGGGTTTGTTTTGTCCTCGCCTTCAAGCCTTTCAAGCTCTTCAAGGGGGATTCCCACGGCACTCTTGATTCCGTGGGTCTCATCGATGTCCAAATACAGGAAATAGTCTCCGAACTTGCACATCGTACGGCACCAACCGAATAGGTTGGAGTCGATATTTAAAATCTTGTGGTATAGGTTATCTAGAATAACCTTAATCTCATCGTTGCTACAATCAATCTTAAGCAGCGGGCTGAGAATCGTTGAAGTAGTCATCTCGTCTGCGTAGATATCGAGCGCCGAGGCAATCTCTGGCATATATTCCATCTGATCGAAATCGAGATAGCGCTCTTGGCGGTTTTGGTTCGCCATCACCTGAGCACTGAGGTTGTCGTACGGGTTGTAAGACGTTCTCTTAAAGTTTAGCCCTCCCGCAGACGTAAAGTTAAACTTGTCCAACTGAGCGCGGCGATAGCGGCGCTGCATTTGAACACGACGATTTACAATCGGACCAGAGAGGAGCCGGGTCAGTCGCTTGAACAGCGGTGACTGCGGGTTTCTCGGGTTCTTCAGGTTCGGGTTTCCTCTTTTACTTTCAGCCATGTATTATCCTTTGTACAACCATGAAAATTCTTGATACTGTTTAATGATCTCTTGTTCTGCTATTTTATCAAAAGTTCCGCCACTTTTATAACCTAATTGTCCACGAATTTGAGTTTCTAGTTTTGTGTTCGAACGGATCATTGAATCTAAGCATGCTTTTTTATACTCGATGTTCCTCGCATTTGCGACAAACGCTGTATCTCGCACCCAGCATGCGATTGCCAGTGCGATAACGAGGTCATCATTATAGTTGCGCATCGCTTGGGGCTTGCCATTATTCCAAATAAAAGTTTTGATTTCGTTTAAAGTACGCTTTGAGTATATGGTAATTAGTTTGTTTCTGATAAACTCTTCCAATTTCGCTACGATGAGCGGGCGAGTTTTCATAGAAGTCGTAAAGCCGGGTATAGAATTCGTCATGCTTTCAGCCACATGTTGCTCGACGTACTCATGTGAGGACTTGACAGAGTGGTAAATGTTTGGATATTCTTTATCGATTAGTTTTTCTAAAACAGAGAATCCAACGTTATTGTTTTCAACAACAATCATGCAACTCCCGTATTCTCTTCCGGAGGTATCCAAGACTTGCGCAAACATATCTAATGTCGGCTTGCCGTGATATTCAGCAACGACTTCCAGAGTCTCTAGTTTCAGAATATGAAATACCGAATAGTCTACTCCATCGCCGCGGGCGACGTCAGCAACTAGAACATAAGAAGAGTCCGGTTGGCATTCTTCCCAGATCCAGAAGTTGCGGTCAAACCCTGTCCTGTGTTTTGGCTCTACTACTGTGGCAGCAATCCTTGCAATGTCATCCGGGTGGATAACTGTATCACCAGAAGTATTAAAGTTGCACTCAAATTCTTGAGCGATCTCACGGCGGGACATGTTTCTGGTTTCTTTATCGAACCACGCCTGATCGCGATCCGGGTGTAAGTCCCACAGCAGTTTGATAGGGTTAAAGTCGTTCTCACCAGTCTCAGCATTACTATAAATGGTGTGAAACCAGTTACCGACACCGTTGGGGGTTGACAGCGCAATGCAGCGACCACCAGTTGAAATCGTAGGATACAGACCCATCCACAAATCTCCCAAGCCCTCGACGTGTGCTGCCTCATCAAGCACCAACAAAGATAGCGCCTCGGAACGACCGGCATCGCCAGAAGTCGAAGACGCTTTAATCTGCGAGCCATTAGTAAGTTCGAAGGATGTTCGGTTGTCTACTGAGATTGAAGATATCTGCATAAATTCAGGTAAGCCGCGCATCATAGCTTTTACTTTCTTAACCAAGTTGCCGGCAGTGCTGAACTTTGTAGCTAAAACCAGAACGTTCTTGTCACGGTGAAAGAGCATCAGCCAAATAATGTAGGCTGCTACAATCGTAGAGATACCCATCTGGCGCGCCTTGAGGATCACATTGAAACGGTGATCGTTGAAGGCTGATAGCAAGTCTTGTTGGAAATCGTAGGTTGCAAACGGAATCAGCCCATGAATCGGGTGGGAGATTCGGCAGTAACTATTGATAAAGTAAACAGGATCTTTCCCGCACTTTATTATTTCCTTTATTTGATCTTCTTTGGATAACGAATAAGTTCCCATGCCATCCTAATCGTTCTTTCTTGTGATGTTCGATGGTTTCTTGGTACGGGGGTACTTGTCTTTGCCGATGGCTAGCCAATCTTTAATGGCTGAGTCAACATCGCGCTCACCGGGATGTGGGTCATCTACCCCAGATAGACCGCCGATCTTATAAACTTGGCATGCCTTAACTGAAGTTCTGATTCTAGAAATATACTCGACCATTACGTCACATTCCCCTTCTTTGGTTAAAGCCAGCCCGTTGCCGGTCACCTTCTTGTACTCGTTACGAAGATACTTGGCAACGTTCGCAATCTTCTCATTGATGTCGCCTTCGAAATCGTTCTCATGTACATGCTTCAGCTTGCAGTCGTACTGATAGTTGATTATCAGCCGATTGCCCTGAAAGCGTACTCCAAAACCGTCCATCGAGCGCGAATCTGTGATGACGTCGCCTTCTTCGCGGTGGAGTCCAATCTTACGCTCTTCGCCGTCGTAAGAATACTTCTTGTCATGAGCGCCATCGTAAGAGTTTGCCACTGCTTGCGAGATACCTCTGATTACTTCAAGTGTTGTTGCCATTTGTTTTTTTATCTCCTGAATCTGGACGCCAGCCGGTTGCCCACCGTTCTTCTCTGTCCTCGACGTGCTGGATGTAGCATGTAAAGCAACATTTGAACTTGTTCATATACACATCATCTTTTGGATTAAATGAATACTCACTGCAGACGGGGCACGTCCTGTTAGTTTCTCTATTAAGTAGTTTCTGAGAAACTAAAACGCCATTGACTTCTATCTTCGTAATTTTGCGCTGTAGTTCTTGAATTCGAAGGTTCGCAGATCTAAGCTGTTCTATAAACGCTGCCTCTTTTTCCGCATTCCAATTTCCGCGTGGATTTTGGACCGCTTCTTTGCCATATTTCTCGGCAATTGCCCTCTCAAGCTTAGCGACATAATTAGGGTCTTTTTTCCCAGCCATTCTACTTCCCCGATGCGGATAAAACCGCGTATACAATCCCTAAAGTTATAGCAGCACCGCCGGCGGCGCCGCCGGCAATCCACCAACCTCGATTGGATGGCGACTGTGTATTGATAGCCTCTTGCAGCGCAGCAATCTCTAAATCTTTCTGGGTTATCACTAGTGCATACTCATTATTCAACGCGCCGTACTTTGTAGCAGCAGCATCTAATCTAAAATGATATTCTGTGGCTTGTACATCCAGCCGATATTCCATCTCCAAATCAAACTCTGCTCTTAGATTACCGGGCATTGCCAACAGTTCTGCTGTGGCTCGCGGATTAAACAAAGTCCCGCGAAATGGTGCGGGCTGGCGATAATCTATAAATGTAAACTGAGGACGTTCAGAATCTGCCGGGTTTTGCGTGGCAAAAACAGGGGACGATAAAAACAGCCCAAAGGTTAATAATGTTTTACTCCACATACTCAAATCCAAACTCCTGTTCGATCTGCCCAGCTACGCCCTCGGGATGTTCAGACCATTCACGCTCGATCTCGTCGATGCGCTCTTCGTGGCGTTCAGCCAATTCATCGCGAGCGCGGTTGCGCTCTTCTTCAAGGCGGTCCAGATCTGCTAACAGCGCATCCATAAGAACTGCCATTTCATCCATCTGAACTTTGTGGATCTCTTTCAGTCCTTCAAGCTGAGCTTGCGAAGATTCTAGGCGCGCCTCATACGCCGTTTCCATAGCCTTATAGTCTGCTCTCATTTTTAAGAACAGAGCAGCGGAGAGCGCCAGAATAAGTAAAATCTTCCAGTGCTTAACCACAAAAGGCAACACCTTCTCCCATAAAGAGAGGGCGATTGCCTTTACAGCTTGCAGTTGCAGGATCACGTAAGCCCTTTCAGTTTAGCGATTCCGTCGATAGCTGCTTGCGTTCCGATATAAATACCGGTCACGATGACCCAACCTTCGGAGTCTACTGCTCCGGCGTATGTCAGACCCGTGCAGGTCAGCCACGCCAGAAACTTTCGTGAAATCATTTTCTCAACTAATCTGTCTAATTTTCCTTGTACATATGCCACCATGATTACCTCTATAGCACCCAGCCGCCGAGGGCTGCAGCGATAGCCAACAATCCCCACCAACTAAGACGGTCATGACCATCAACAACTTCGCTCCAAAGAGCACTAAGTGTGTCTCCAACTAAGTTAAGGGCGCCGGGCACTAATGCCCAAGCTTTGCTTAACATTCCTTTCATCCAATCCATAATATATTCTCCTTATTCATTCACACGCGCATAGCCGTCGACGCGATCAATAGTAATCTGGGTGTCAACACAATCCTTGAGACTGTCTAGGTGCGAAATTAGAAGTACTGTCTTAAAGTACGTCTTAATTAGTTCCAAGATACGAATAAACCCTTCCATATTCTCTTCATCGAGAGCAGTACCCGGTTCATCGAGAATAAAAAGATCGCCCTTTGGTAGTGAGGACACACTGAGGAGAGACAAGCGAATCGCCATGGCAGCTAACGTTTTCTCAGCGCCAGAGCCCATCTCAAGTGGGCGGGCTTCGTGGCGAGGGTGCTTAATAAATACGTTCATCTTCTTTCCATCGTCCTCAAAGAAGATCTCAAAGTCTACGATGTTCGCGAGAACCTTTGCGATCTCTTCATTGATGACCGGTAGCTTCTTCTTGATGATGTCATAAGCAATCCCGCTGGAATGCATACAGCGCATGAAAAGATCGTATGCCGCGTACTTTCTTTGAAGATCTTCCAGTTCTTTCTCTGCAGCATGCAGGTTTTCAAGCTTGCTTTCAATGGAGCCGTGATCCTTATGTAGTTCCATAAGTTCGTCTGTCAGTTCAGAAAGCTTATTGTTTGCGCCGGCTAGCTTTTTCTCAGACAACCCGCGATCTGCGAACAGTGCCTCTAGATTTTCGATAGCGTCACGGTTCTCCTCATATATGCTCTCGCTGGTTTCAAGCTCTGCAATCTCCTTCTCGATGCGCACAATGGATGTTTTGTTCTTCTGTACTTGCAGGCGGCATGCAGAGATCTCACCTGTTAATTCAGCCGACTTTCGCATCAGTTCTTCATATCGCGAGAGGTGGCGCTTGACACGCTCAGGTTCCATGTCTTTAATTTGTTCGGCTGCTTTTGCGACCTTTCTTCGAATTTCAGTTATGATACTCTCGTTCTCGGGAAGATTGGCAACAGCCACATGCGCATCGCGAATGAACTTGCACCTAGGGTACTGCGAACCACAAGGGATTCCGGTCAAAAGGGCACCTTTCTGCTCGTCAAGAGCGTGAGCGGCTTCCTTCACAATAAGATCTGCAGACAGCAAATCCTTGCTCTTAAGCAAGTCTTCGATTTCATTATGTTTTTCCCGATACTTCGTAATGTCAAAGCTCTCGATGAAGCTGTCCATGCGGATCCGGGTGGATTCCTTTTGGTGGCATTCAGTCGACAGTTCTGCGTTCTGGGCGGCGAGGGCTCCTGCTCGGATTCGCTTGTCTGACAGTTTCTTCTTGACACCAATAATATCTACAATGTCTGCCGGTACGCTATCAATTTTACGTACGATGTCATCGAAGGTCAGCTTAAAATAGTCGCGGCGTTCCTTTGTCGCAGCCAATGATTGTTGGCAGACTCCCAGACTTTCTAAAGTGTATGTCTCTTCTGCGCGCAGTTCTTTGAGTTCTGCTTCGTAGTCCCGCTCTTCCAGTCGTTTGAGGGCGCCCTTCATATCGGCGCTGTCTTCTTTTGCTAGCTTAAACTTCTTCTCAAAAACCTCCAAGTCTAAGAACTTTGCAAAGATCTCTTTGCGGCGGGTCGTTCCCTCGTTAATAAACTGCAGGGCGCCATGCTGAGAAGACATCGAAGACAGCAAAAAGTCATCGAGAGTACCCACAACCTTGCGGATGTTCTTGTCTGTTTCGTTACGGGTCAGACCGTTTTCGCTAATAGTATCCCCTGTTACTAAACTCTCTGATGTAAACTCTAAGTTTGTTTTTGCTTCTAGGGTTTCTTCGCCTTTAAGTTTCTTGGTGTATTTTTCGCAATGGCGGTTTACGGTGTATGTGCTCTCTCCAATGAGAAATTCTACAGTTGCTGAGCATTCTTCCTTGTGCTGGTTAATCACGTTGAGGTTCTTACGCTCATTCTTAGACGTCGAGTTGAAAAGGGTGAAGAGCAGACCATCAATAATGCTGCTCTTGCCGCTGTAGTTCTTCCCAAAGATCCCGACGATACCGCTCATCTTCCCAAAATCAATCGAGTTGCCTTCGCCAAAGTTGAACAGATTATCAAACTTAAACGAGTTCAGTTTCCAGTTTACGTTTCTGGTGATCTCTTCTTCTTTTTCTACGATGCGATTGTAGTGTCCGTTGATGGAGTGAACCTCCTTAAGAAGCTCATCTTCTACCTCGTATTCCTTAAGGTATTCCTCGATAAGCTCTTCTTGAACGACGGGATCGCGAAGGTCTTCTTTCACAAGGTTGTACGTTAATGCATCAATGCTGCCTCGGGTACCGGCGGCGCGATTGAGGAAAGTGATTGCTTCCGGTTTAAACCGGTGCTTTGCAACATCAATAGCCTTCTTCATTTTGTTGAGTGGAAGGTTATTGTTTGACACCAAACGCAAGCGGGCGCCCTTGGGTACCTTGGCTCCCTTTGGCATGCGACCCTTTGGTGTCAGTTCAATCGTCATGAAGGGCTTTGGGTTTTCAAAAGCAACATGCTTTACGTCCCAATCCCAGCGGTCACGAATGTCCCAAATAAGAAGTCCCTTGTCGTTTGTCTCGCCATGGTTTTGTTGAATTGTGCTCCCGGGATATCGAATTCGACCCTTAAGATCTAAGGCTTGGTTGGTCTTGTGGATATCACCCAAAAAGCCAAAGTCGAATTCATCAAAGATGCTAATGTCGTGGTCGCCATGCTGCATGACCCAGCCGGCATCAGTTTTGACACCAGAAACGGAGCCATGATAAAGAGCAATGTTGATCTTGTCCTTGTCTGTTGGGGCAACCCAGTTGTCCTCGTCAAACACCGATAACACGTTCAGCGCATAGTCGGCGTTTAAAGCCGTTTCTCCGGCTTCCTTAAGCAGATGCAGGTCTGGACATGCCAAGGCATCTACGATGGGTGTGATGGCGTCCTGACGGCTGCTATTGCGCAGGTTACCATCATGGTTGCCGAGGATGATATAGGTTGGAGCAATCGCGGACAGATTGCGAAAGAAATCAGTGCATAGCTCCACGAACTCTGGAGAGATCTGAGTCTTCGTGTGAGCGATGTCTCCGCAGTGAATGATACAATCTACTTCAGCTTCGCGAAGTGTCTCATACAATTGCTTGAACACCTCTCTGTATTCGTAATGATACTTTAGGTTTTTAATGTGGGTATCTGCAATGTGTGCAAACTTCATATTTTATCCTCTAAGACGGTGGATGACCCCATTCGTCATATATTGTTTGGCGTGCTTCTTTTGCACGGGCGCGTTGGTATTCTTTGATGTTCTTGGTTTTGGTCTTTCTGTCTTGGTTGGTTAATCCCAGAAACAAGCCAAGCAAAAATATTGCTGCATAGCTACAAATCAAGGTTAACAGTAAACTCGTTGGCATCGACTTCTTGCCTTTCAGATTCGAATAGAAGACAACGCATCGCTCAGAATATATGAGCTATCCTCGATGCGTATTGCTGCAGCTTTTCTGGCAGCGAATTCTTCTTTACTTATTGCCCCAACGTCTTCGATGTCGCTGGTGTCAATCTTATAAATCTCCATGTCATACTGGAGTAGGTTCTTAATAATCTTCCGCTCTTTGTTCGCGGCGTCAGAGTCCAGCGCAAGATAGATGCGTGGGCTCTCTGTGATCAGGCGCGCAAACAGCGCCGTGTTGCGGTTAAGGGTTGAGCCCAGAATAGGCACAGCGTTGCCGGCGATGATTGCGTCAAACACTCCCTCAACCAAAACCACGTCCTTGTTCCAGTCCAAGTACAACTCGTTAAACACAATGTCGCGGCTGGCTGCGGGGTTCTTGTACCTCAGCCAAGCGCCATTATACGCACGCGCAATAAAGTAATTGACATAGCCTTCCATGTCAAAACTGGGAATAAGGATTCTTCCCTCATATTCTCCAGAAGGACAATAGCCAATTTTCCATTCTAATATTTCATCCTTGCCGATGCCGCGGGATCTCAAATAGTTGAGAGCCGGCAGGGTTGCCGGTGAAAGGGTCTTTTGTGTGAGAGTTTTGAATTCTTCTGGCAAATCAACTCTCTGTATTATATCTATGCTCTTGTCTTCTTCCGCGAAAATCGTATCGAAGTCTGAGATGTCATGGCGACCGGTGAGCCGATCCCATTCGGAAACTGTTGTGGTGTTGCCAAACTTGTAAATGAGGCGGCGAATGTTCTTGCCGCTAGCATCACAAATCCAGCACTTATATACATTAGAGCGCACATTCACAGACAGCTTGTGTTTGTGGTGCTTGCAGAACGGGCAATAAAACAGAGTTTCGTCACCCGCAGTTCGGTATTCGCCCAAGCAGGACGCAACTATCTTTAGTTTTTCTCTATGCATGCACTATTAATATACCCCATTTAGGAGGCTATGTCAAGTACTTTCTTCAAAAATCTTTATGCCGCCCAATGCCACAACGATAGCGTCGGCTCGATCATCTGTGCCGGGTGCGGGATTTCCTTTATATGTTAGCTTGTACTGGAAGTTTTCGTCGAATCGGTCTTTAACATAATCAATCACGACCTTCTTGGCAAGGCTTTTGGTGCCTTTCCCTCTGGGGATCTTAATGTCTAAGGCTTTGCGCGCTTGGCGCACATCGATTAGCGCGGGATTCTCCTTGAACACTTTGCGGCATGCGTATGAACACATGCCATTAAAACGTTGTAGTTTTGCCATGACGTGCGCCGTAGATCCAGAGCGAAAGTTGATCGCTGGTGCCTCCACGAAAACATAATATGGCGAGTACTTTTTCTCTATCTTGCGTATGATGGATTCAAAAATCGCGGCGCGATCCTCAAGCGGAAGCTCGGATTTGAATTTAATCAGGTCGCTATGTACTAGCTCGTCGTTGGCATCAAGCACAGCGATGCCTATTTTGGTGGTGCTGATATCCAGCCCCAATGTATTACTCATATTAAAAGTCTACTTTTAGTTTGAACGTAAAATCTCGTTCGGGTGTTTTCTTAACTGGGTTTGCTAGTTTAGCAATTCCTATGCAGTTCATCTCTTCATCATAGATTTTTACTTCAGTAATGAAAGTTGTCTTTTTATAGCTGCCTGTGATGCTATTGTATTCGCTGTAAACAATATTGTTTACCTGCTGTTTCTCGTACTCTCGGTATATCGTAGAGCCCGTAATCGTTTCAATTGATCCTGACGCATCCCACGAAGATGAGTGCGCGATATATGTTGGGTTGTTTGAATGATTAAGCTGGTTTTTTGGAGCGTGAGCTAACATGGTAACGGTTGGGACATAGTTAACGCCGTTAAAGGAAACAGAGAAGGACGAACCTGTCACACCGTCTGCAGCATAATCAAAGGGTGTTAGTACTTTGTCTAGATCGTCTTCTCCAAGCGCCATTTCTCGACCGGGGATGCCATAGCCAAAGTGTACCCACTGAGATGTCTTCTCATCGCCGCCGCCGGCACCTAGGTAATTTCTTTCTATTGTATCAATATCCCACGAACCTGTCAAGAGAAATATTCCAGCATCGTATAAAACTACACCTGCAACAGATCCCGAACCGGTCGATCCTGTAGGTCCAATCTGGATTAACTCGCCATTCTGCTTAATGTCAGAAGCTTCAGCAGCCAGCGTACCGGTGATAAAAAACTTCAGACTAATGGAGCCTTTCTTGATCGAGGAGCCGTAGAAGATCGATGGCACGTCAATCATGTTCATTTCTTGAGTTGTCTTATCCCATCCGTTATCAACCTCTTCATCAGTTCCGCCAGAGCCCGTCATTGCGAAATGCGTGCTGGTGGTGCTGGCGCGATCTAGATTGCTCTTAAGCGCAAAAATGTGCTTTCTGGAATCGTTCTCGCGGTAATAGATTCGGTGAAGAGAGGCGGTCAAAGGATAGCTTCCTGTAATCTGATCTCCGTATTGCATGCCATGGAAGCCTGTCGAGCTAACCGTACCAAACGAATGCATCGAACTGTCCTTTGTGATGAAAGGGTAAATCAGATTGTTGGCTGGTGCTCTGGGATCTGTCTCTTCGTCAGGAGTGGCAGTGTATAGTCTATCTACATTCATCTCATACAACGAGATATAACCGCCGCTCTGGGCTATAGAATATCCGCCGTCTGCGTCATCCTCCACAAACCCTCCCAAGAGTTCGGGGCGGTTATTATAATAAACTTTGCTTGTGGTGTTACCGGGACCGCGGGCGATCTTAAACTCAACCTTCGGATACATCTTAATCCGATTGTAAAACAGGTCATTCTTTTCAAACTTATAGTATGGCATCTTAAATAATTAGTCCAGAGTCGTATATCCAACGGCTTTTGCAAATTCTGCGAACACGTTTCTCTTTGATTTCTCGTTTGGCATCTTCGAATATACCCACACGTACGTCTTTTCCATATAAGAAATCGTAGTACGAAGCTCTTTGTTCTTAGCTTCCAAAAGCACAAGGTGTTCTTTCGTTGGAGTCGGCAGCCTAATACCCAAATCAGTTGCGATGCACATTAGGCGGAACCACTCACGCTTCTCTGCGGCTTCTTTAGCTTCTAAGAACATTTTCTCGCGACGGACTTGCTCATCAGCATGCATGCTAACAAGTTTGTCCGGGTGAGTTTCTTTTGCTATCTTTTTAAAAAGCAGATTTGTCACAGCGTTAATGCGCTGTTTTTGCTGATCTTCCTCGATAGTCGTAAGATCGGTGAATTCTTCTTCATCGTCATAGTTAACTTCGCCGGTCTTAAGGATCCGCTCTTCTGACGTTACTAAGCTATTCTCTTCTCGATAGGCTTCAAACTCTTTTGAGAAGCCTGCTTGTGCATCAGCATACGCGAGACGATGATAGTCGTAATCCGCAGTCAAATAGCGAAGCTCTAAAATGAGCTTTTCGTATTTCTTTCTGAGTTTTGGGGTAACCGCCATGTCGAGCCCGCCTAGTAATCTAAGCGAACTCTCAACGTCAACTCATTTGTTGGATCTTTCTTAAGCGGCTCTGAAAGCTTCGCTACTGCCATCAATTCATTGTCTGACGAATAGAGTCCGACACCTGTGCAATAGGCAACCGGAGTGTCTCCAGAAACGTTCTTTACACGAATCTTGGAACCACTAAGATAAGTGGGATTAGAGCTATAGTTGAACTCATTGTGGTTCATGCGACAGAAGTAAATCGTCGAGTTAAGCTCAGTCGTATTGTTAAACGATATGTTGTATACGCGACCTCTCAGAGCATTGCAGCTTGAAGAGATCTCTGAGCCGGTAAGCATGTTATCTACGCTTACTGCTTCTTCGGAGGTGGGTGTCGCGAGGGAGTCGAAAACGTCTGGACCCATGTGTGGGTACCAAGAATGCCCGGCAGCTTCACCGCCGTCACCATAATCTTGTCCTAGAAGCCCGCCGCCGCTAGTATATTCTGACGATGCTGTGGCATGCCCGAACACGGAAGCAGTAAGAACCGCAACGCCGGCTTGGTAATAAAGCAGCCCTGCTTTAACTCTGTCGTTTTCCAGTTCATCTTTGAGGAACTTGCCACCAGTGTCGCCATCGTAGCTGGTTTCTGCATAAAGTACTGCGTAGTCACCTGCAGGTGAGTTGACGCGATAATCGTTTTGCGCATTGTAGTCAGTAAGTTTGATGCGCTTATGCATCGAACTGGAAAGACCTGTTTCGATCCCAAGCTCAATTGAGAACGAGCCTTTCTTGATCTCGTCTTTGGTGAGCAGGCGCGCCATGTTAACGAAGAAGCACTCGCGAAGCTTGGTACCGCCGGTGAGATCACCGTCTTCATCAAACTCTTGAATGTCTCCGGAGGAGCTATGCCCAACAAGCACCTTAGCCATCTGATTGTAGATATTAATCTTCTTGGCATTTTGGGTGCTATCTGACCCAGACAGGTCTGAGTTTGAAGAATAACCCATCGTAATATCAAAGATGTGGTTTGCGGAAGAACTTAGATAAGGATAATCATATACGCTCTGGAACATTCCATGAGCATAGTTTTTGATATTAACCTCTGACGTGCCTTCCATGTACGTTCCCGAAAGTACAGTTCCGGTGAGGGGGATTGCTTCGTTCAGAAGCGTCTTTGTTGAAACAATATCGTTGTTTGAAAAAGTCTTATATGTTGTCGCCATGTTTTATTCCTTATGCCTTCTTGACTAGTCGTACTGGGATGTCTATGCTGTAACCTGTTGTGGCGCCTGTCACTCGTACAATCGTATCGATGTAGTTCGTGAAGCTTGAAGCCACCGGTCCATCATCTGTCGTTCGGTTAATGCTTACAGTGCCCGTGCCGCCAATGAGGTCAAATAGATATGTGCTGGTGTTCAACTCCAGACTTGCTTGAACCCTAAACTTGAGAATCGTTCCGCGAGGTCCAGTGATTACCTGCGTGTTGTCCTGCGTTGGGGTTGATGTGCTCTCGTTAGAACTCACATAGCCGCTGTCATTAAGCGTCAAGTAGTAGCTAGCGATGTTGTCATCATCAATAAAGGATGGGTCGGCAAGAGAGGTCTTGCTGGGATGTGCGATTCTGCCTAGGCGATTATCAATCTCGATAATGTATGCCGTCTCAGCCAGATCGGAATCGATCGTGAATGAGGGCGGAATCTCTGATGTGTTTAGACCCTGATCGATACGGATATGCGAAGGAGAGTTTAATGTTTCGCCGGCGAGGACGCCGTTAGTCTGCGAAGCGTTAAGCCCGTCTGTTGCATTAGCCTCTGTATCAGCGTCTACAGCAACAACGAATGTTGCAATGTCATCCAAAGTTGTCATCGACGCGTCTGGCGCATTGACGTTCAATTTAAGGACCGGCAAATATAGCAGGTTGGTGCGAGAGATTGAGAGCAACTTGCTCTTCATCATAGAGCCGTTATTTGTGAACGCCTCCATAACAGGAGATTGCAAAATCTCCAAATCATAATACGCGCTACCGTTCGCGTGGTCCTTGTTATATAGCGAATAGTCAATTTCATCATCGCACAAGGCGAACTTACTGATTTTAAAAGAGCCATCGCCCTTTGCGAGTCGATATCTGCCCGTGTCAGTTAATACTGCATCGAGGATAATATCGCCCGAGTTATCTAAGAATCCCATTAAACTCTTGTCTCCGTTACTTAATTAGTTTATTGTACAGTAAATAGTTCATTCTGTTAAAACATTCTTTTGCTATTTACTCTTCTTGGGTCCAGTTCGACGTACCGAAGTGCTGCCGCCTTGGTGCCCCTTTGCTGTCGCGGCTCCCGCCGTGAAGTCTTTTGTGCTTGTAACAACGCCCGTTTCTTCATCTACCACGTCGGTACCTTCTGTCTCTGTTGTTGTCTTATTGTGTTTTTGATTGAACTTGACATTCAAGTCTGCCGCTTTGCCAGTCGTAGTGGAAGTTATACGAATCTTGTATTCCTTGCCCCAAAGATTGATATCTGCCACCCCTAGCTGGACGGCGCCATTTGCTGCGTCGTGCGCAGAATTCATTCCTTCTCGATTAATTAGTATCTGAGAAACCGTTGGGGCAATTTTAATATGCTTGTTGAAATATTTCTTGTTTGTTCTCGGTACCAAGTCTTTGAAACGGTACTCGTTAATGATCGGATAAACTGTCCCTTTCTCGTCAACCATCTCTACTTCATAAACTGCTGTGGGGTTTGAGAAGTTTCCGTGTACATCAACCTGACGGGCTGTGTAGTAATACTTCTTATTGGGAATGATGATATCTACCATTGTGGCAGAATCTGAATATTTGGGCGGAATCGCGCTAGCGGGGTACGTTTCTTTTTCGCTCGGAATCTTTGTCGATACTCTTGCATATAGCTTGCCATCGAAATCCTTGTAACTGTACGGAGCAACGGCGCTGCGGTATACTTCAAAAAACTCAGGTCGATCATCGGATTCATATAGCAGAGGATCGCCGGGGAGGATTTCGTTAGCTTGATATCGCAGTTGATTAGCAACTGCCTCGACCTCTGTTTTGTCAAACCCGGGTCCGTAAGATTTGCCAGAGGAATTGATATGAATCGGATGCATCGACTGTCTTCCAACGGAGCCTTTAAAAATCAAAAGAAGTTTGTGACTGATGCCCTTGTATGGCACCATCTCAAACTCTGGCACCACCGGGGCGGAATCAAACATCATTATACTCTGAACATAAATACGAGTTTTAATAATTTTAAGTGACGGAGTATACCATGCCTGCTGTGAATATGGCGCGTCTGACCACTCCATGGTTCTACAGCGAGGGTCATTTTTATTAATCATTGTGATCAGCGCTTCGGGCGATCTAACCAATGGGCTCATCTCTAGAGCATTGTTCCCGATATCGTACTTCGTGCCAATGACCAGCGTATGTGCAAAAATCTCATAAAGGTATTCTTTTCCGTAATGGACCTGAGTATCGGAAAAGCTAATATTAGTAATGTCGGAAGAGTTCGCAAACCAGAAGTTCTGTATAAACTTGCCGGCGCGGTGTTTTCCAGTTCCACCGTCCTTTTGCATGAGACTCTTCTTTACCTGATAAACCACAACCTCGGAATATGCTGGCTCTCCGCTCAGCACCTTACTATAAGGGCGAACATAATCTGCCACCATATCCTTAATCTTACCCAGCGCAATGATTGTTTTGATCTGTTGTTCTAGGCTGTTAGTCATGCCTTTGCCAGCAACAGTAGCTGCGTGCGCGTGGAGGCGACCGGTCATGTCACCAGTCTCTTGACGATTATTGAGAGCGGCTTCCAGCCATTTCTCTACGTCCAGCATGGTGCGTCGGAAAGGTTGAACAGAATATCGAGTGGTCAAAGTCACGCCGGCGTCGATTCGGTGAACTACAACGGGCTTGGGCGTGGCTTCAAACACTGGCTTATATGGAGCCAGCACTGGCTTCTTCGACTGTGGGATGTCTTGTGTCAGCTTGGCGTTCCCTGTTTCGCTAGCAATGAGCGAATCAATAAGAGTGGGCATTAAGCCTGCACTGTTGATATGATCCGAAAACTGTGCAAAGTGATCTGCTGTGAAGCTCACTTCTGCGTGAATTGGATAGTTCTCTCTTTGAAGCTCTGCGTCTGTTATAATCGATGAGTAGTCTCCGCTAAATACCAAATTTCGCATGGCGTCTGCTGCGCGAGATGCAGCCGGGCTCATCTGTAAAATGTTCCGTAACACATGTTTGGATTGGCGGGAGCCGGCTAGCTGATCTAAATCAGTAGGAGCGATCTGTGATCCGCCGGCGGTTATTTTGTCCGCGTAATATCCTTGTACAACACGGGAAAGGACAGCCCCGAACTCATTCCAGTACATACTGGAGATCGTCATTGCCTCTGAAGAATCGGCATCCGTCTTCTTTTTCTTTCCAGTTACAGCGCCACACGTTGCAGATTTTATGGCGCCACCTAAAGAAATGTTATTATTTGCCATTTCTAAAGTCGAAGGATCCCCTAAAGAAGTTTCGGCAGCCGACTGTAGCATTAGACACGGCAATATCAACTCCGGACAATTGACTGAGAACGTCTCATATAGCTGTGCATAAAAGTTGTATTCGGATGCCGCCCAAGCGTGAGCAGCGGTGCCATCAAAAGACATTACCTTTGCTTCCAGCCTGTTAAACGGGGCATTAACATATGTTGAGTAATCTTCATATGAGCCACCGGAGTCGACGCCGGGAACTTTGGTCCGGCTACCGATATACGAACGCATCAGGTTCCAAATATATGTGGAGCCGCGGCGCTGGAATTCGGTGCCGATTTGCTTTTTCTTAATTTGCTCAGTGTACTGTGGGTCTTGTGCTAATGTGTCTGCTTTAGCAATTGTCTCTGGGGTGAGACCGGTGAAGGCTAAATAATATTGATTAAACGAACTTTCAATCGGAAGAAGTTTAATGTTTTCCTGATAAACAGGGAAGAGCCCCGAGTTAACAGCCGATGTGCCGTCGCGCCAGCGGAGCATCCGATCTTCTACCGGATCCGGAATGACCCCATCTCCCGTCTTGATCACATGATCTGAAAAGACAACATCAAACGGCAACGAATCATGCGCCGTACCATCAGCCTCCATTTTCATTGACCCCGAAAGAAAGCTCAGCTTTACGTCGTTGCCGGTACCGTTAACCGACCAAAGGCGATTGGTCAGTACGCGGATGGGATCTACAGGAGACTTTTTGTTCGGTCCAAGATCTGGATCTAACAAAAACTTATCATCGCGGCTGAAGCTTTTAAAGAAATCAACCACCTCTCTTTTCCGGGTCTCCAACAAAGCGCCGTCTGGAGTTCCAGTAGCTGCTTTGCTTATCGACTCGAATTGATTCGCCCGGGTGATCATAGAATACCCATATGCCGCGGAGGAGATCACATAGTGTTTCTTACCTGATGCCATTAGAACTTAAATACTCCTTCTCTTGAGATTTGTATCGCGGGAGTTGTCATACCAATTTTGCGCTTGATTCCGGAAAGCGGCTTGCCGTTGTTCCCCACCAGCAAGAACTTTGAATTCCAGATTGGCATGTCCAATGCTTTAGGAAACGCAATTCGCAAGGCTTCGTGATTATATGGTCGCATGCGGCACAGCACCTGCGTGCCTTCCGACTTGTGTAAAAGGTCGACCTTTGCTTTGGTTAGGGGCGCCCAGATTTCTGAGCCAATAGATTTCTCATATTTTGGCTGCATATTAGAATCTTGATAACCAACCAAATATTCTACTCTAGCAGTCATCATAAAATGAAGTTGATACAAAATGTTATACACTGGATTGTCCCAATATTGCTGACTCATCTTTGAACTGATGTGGGAATGCACGATGTCCGAACCCACATTAGATGACGCTCCTGCGGCTTGAATGCTTATTGGCAAGGTGCCCATCAACGCTTTCGCAATTGTCTCTAGAGATGCCCAATCAGTGGCGCCGGCTTTAACTGACTCTTCTACCATGAAAGTGATCACTGCCATGGGAGTAAAGTTGGCAACCTGAGCGCTGGCTGGGTGCTGTTTTGTGGAATGCAAAAAATCCCTCTTTGTATTAATAAGTAGTTGCAATAAGAAATCAGTTTCTTGACGAGTCTCAAAGCCCGCAGAAAGATTGGCGAAAGCGTCCATAAGCTCGGCGCCTGATTGCTGTGTAGACCATTCTGCCGAAGCCATGGCAGAAGGAAACACCTCGGCATAGTCAACCTCTTCTTGTTCTAAAGCTGTAAGCATGGGAGCAGATAGGGCGCCGAACTGGTAAGCGGAGGCTCCCTCTGAAGCTCCTGCCGAAAGCCTAGAGTTGTTCGAGCCGTCAACAGAAACCGGAGATCCTTTCAAAAGGTGATCTGCATCTGTAGCTGTAAGCAAAGTGACACCAAACTCCGGTGCAAGCGCTTGCCCCAAGCGCTGCTTTGAATCAACTGTGAGAATTCGAGTTTGATCTGCTTTTCTCTTAGATCCGAGATACTGAACGACATTCTTAAGCGCCGCGCGCATTTCTGCCCTATCCGCAGATTCGTATCGATTGTTGACAGACTGAAGGTTAATCGTGTTGCCGGCGGCTAAAACGTTTATAGAGCTAGCAGAAAGGCACTTGTATGCCGAACCAGCGTTTGGAGCAGCAGAAGGTGAACTAAAATATTTTGTAACTTCGCGCTTAGCGCGGTGGATATAATCTCCCGTTGACACTATTCCAATCGAAGCAGCATTGCCCGGGGTGGACATACCTATGAAAGAGACGCCGGTGGACGGGGGTGCGTCTGCGTTGAACGCGTCATTTGTAAAATATGTTTTGTAGGTGACCGTACGATTCGTGACTCCGGAGCCTCCGTTGGGCGTGTTAGGGTTTGACGCTGCAGAAGAGTTGCTCGTTACCGGCGATGCGGAAATCAGATCTTCTACAATCTTCATGTATTTTTCGAGCGTACTGATTACTGCCGAAATGCCGCGGGGTGTGCCGGAGTCTGGATTGCAAACACTACTCAGGTTTTTGCGCATCTTGGTCTTCTGTGCGGTTGTCATCTTCTCCGACGATATGAAGTCCAACAATTCAACAAATGCCCGAGGTGCCCTGCTCCATGGTTGGGAATTCGCATACTTACGTCCCGCAAAGCTTATAAAGTCCTTTGTAAATTTATTTGTCGTGGGGTCATAGAAGCCTACTTGGGTGCGTGTGCTTGTTGAGGTGTTCGCTGTAGACTCGCCAGCAACAATATTAACCACTGCTTCCGCCTTCTGCGTCTGCTGATCCATCCTCTTGTTCCCCACATGCGGATCTGCGTATGTCTGCTTGTATCTATTGACAACCGGAATATTGGCAAACACCTCATATTCCTGCAGTTTCGCGACATGCTTCTTCAACGCCGACAACTGCTCTCCGATGAAAACAGGTACATAATCTCTCATAACGATCTCTACCCCATATTGGTATATGCCGTCTGTCTGGCTCTTGACCGAAGAATCCTTTCCTGTGAAATGTCTTGTGCGGAAATCCTTTCCGTTGGTGGCATTTGTGCTGAGGCTAATCTCGCGAAAGCCTCCGACGCTGGTTCGTCCTGCTTTTTTGCCTCCACCTGTCGAAGTCGCGAGCACTCGACGGACGGACATTATCTTACCATCGGCGCGAGCATTTGAGACCGCAATAATGTGATCGACCTGTTTACCGTCCCATGGTTCATAAGTGTTCGGATACCCGCGGGCATATGTGCCTTGGGTATGCTGCTTCACTCTGCGCCGCAGAACCTTAATCTCTTGGATGGTACATTTTTTCAGAACGCTGTCGCGGATGTCATCGGCAACGTTATCAAAGAATCTGCCATAAACTGAGTTGTCCTTCATGAAGTCTAACTGATTAAACCCAAAGACAAATCCGCACTCGCGCGCTGACGTTGTTGTCAGGTGAATGTCGCTAAAGTATTTGTGGCGGTACATTGGCAGTGTGGTGAAGTGTTGACCGGCGCCGGAAGTAAGCTCGTCTAGAAGATTGATCTGCGACAGGTCAACCGAATATGCGGGAGCGATATCATTAACGTCCCTGAAATCTGAAATTCTGCTTTCTCCGGAGTTAAGCTCTCCGTTTGAAACTGCCGTAATCCATTCGCCATTCATGGCATACTGGTTAGCGGTCATGTTAACAGAAGTTGTCGTAAGGTTATTGTCTTCCAGCAACTGCTCAATATTTAAGAACGAGCAAACATAGTAAGCAGCGTGGGATGGCGTGGCGCTGTTGATTTCGAACTGGAATTTGGTTGGAAAATCGTATACCGTGTTGCCGCTATCGTCGATGCCTGAGAATCCCATCAAAACCAGATCTTGTTCTGATACTGCTTCGCCCGTGGTACTGCTATCAACCATATTGATGATGTCTTGAACGGACGCGACCTTTAATGATATATCATTTTTAACCTTTACCAAGTTTCCGGCGCCGGGGATGGCGGGTTTTGCTGCCAACAGCTCATTGGTAGATATTTTGCCTGCTAGATATAAATGAGCAGTTTGTAACGTTGGTCCGGAGCCGGCGAGAAGCTTCTTGTAAACATCGACCGCTTTCTTGCTGCTGAACTGTGCTGCGGCGATGTACAAATACTTTGTAATATCTCCGCTCATAAACCACTGACCTGCGGTGTCGTTGTGATCTATTGTGTCTCTGACCGCACAGTCGATTGTGACCATGGTAGTTTCTTTGGTACTCGTCTGCATGCCCAAGGATGCGCCGGCTGCAGCCAGTTGCGAACCGGTCCACGAAGTAGTCGACAGGTCTCCGCCTAGGGACATCAAAAGTGCCTCCAACTGGGCGCCGCCTTCAGTGCCCAGAGAACTCTGCAGTTTTGCGCGCTTGTAAACCGGAACATTTTCTTCAACAATGTGGGGATTCGTTTCAAGCTCGATCGTGCCGCCGCGGGTCTCAATCGTAATAACCTTTACGACCGCCGAGGGCAGCAAATCAGCCAAGAAGTTAAGATCGTTGCTAGCCACTATTCACACCCCTCTTCACACAGCGAGGAAATAAGGTCCAAATCCTCAGAAGAATATAAGACTGAGCCGGCTGTATCAGCCGCGTCATAACATGCTAAAACGGTCGACCAAGCAAGTCTAGTCTTGTCATCTGTCGCAATATAATTGCAAACCGTCGAATCATCAATTTCTTCATCAGCAAGGACATCCATAAAATATTCAACATAGGTATCGTCGATCAAAGACGGATCAATCTCCGGAATCTCTGATGGATCCAACAAGACGCCATTCACTATTTCCTCTGGATATTTAACGAAGCTCATTTGTGTTAGGCTTTGACCGGTTCTGTCTCTGGGCTGGAGCTTCTCATCTTCTTCCACCTCCCAGACTTCCACGTAAAACTGATCGACAGCCTTTGCGGAGTTTAATTCATTAACCTCTAATACTAAATAATTGTCTTCCACAACCAGCATTGAGCCATCGGGAAAATATGATGTCAGTGCCATGTCCTTCGGTGTATACGAATAGGGAAGCAAGCCCGGGGTATCGTTATAGTCTGTCCATTCCGTTTCCCCAGTTTCGGTGGCGCCCCAGCCCTCGTTGGCGCTGGCGTCAGTTGACTTGTGAATATTCGTTGTATAATCAATGTCGACCTTCAACTGTGGGATCTTCGTGACGTTCTCGTAGGAACTGCTGACATATGCCATGCTAGCTGTAAATTCGTTCTTTAATGCTTTGATTTCCCATGCCGGGGCATAGAGTTGGCGCTCAGAGTCAATCGACGAGTTGCCCAAAGGCAGAATGTACGGTGTTCTGGTGGCTCCTGCCATTAGCGAGTTCGCATACGTGGCTTGGGCGCCAACACCCAGATTATTGCCTTTTGGAGTTGCCGCTTTCACTGCGCGTGCCATCTTCTTGATCTGTCGCGGGAGGTCAGTATAAGACGTCTGTGCGCGCATTGAAGGCGTCTGCTCTTGGATTCTTGCTTCGGTTGTTCCGGAGATCTCTGGGGCGCCAGTATATCTGCTGTCATAGATGACCTCTTCATCAAAAAACGCGTAATATTTTGGAGACCACTGACCTCTAGAAAGCTTATACTTCCCGTAAGATGTCAGGATAACTTCGATTACTTCTTCTTTTTTATTAAAGTACGTCATTTCATTTACCTAAATGTTGCCCCAACTGATGCCACAATTCCTGTTGCCGTTGTTTGTCTGCGGGCAGAGCGGACGATCTCTTCTGAGATACTTAGCGTTGATGTTCCAAAAGAGCCGAGACCCGAAATCGACATATGGCTTACTGCAGCCGAAGGAAGATCCGGATTCAGTTCTTGAAGCTCCACACTATCAATTAGTTTCTTGTTGCGTAAGCTGATCGATAAATCGATCTTTGCGGTCTCGACGAGAGAGAAGAAGTCATATGGCCAGTTATAACTGTAATCCGTACGCTTTCTGCTCTCACCAGCCTTGAACTTAAACTTGAATCGGTCATCGTCTGTTGAGTCTTTCGTCTTCGCGAAGTAGTTAATCTCGGCGCGCTGCTTGACCTTGAACACCACAAACCTAATCTGATCCGGCACGTTTTCTCCGTCTTCGGCTGAGGCGCCGAGAAGCTCCAGAATGTTCAGCTTGTGAGTCACCTGCTTGGTTACCTGCTTCATGATCTTGCCGGAATCGGGGAACAGTCCTTGCCACATATCTGATAAGTCTTGTGCCGAAAACTGATGCTCGTATTCAAAAATGTACATTGCGTACGGAGACGCGGTAGCTGTCCGCGTGAAATCCAAGTGTGGCGGGAACACATAGTCTCCCATAAGGTTAATCTGGTTTAGTATTGATGTTCCAAGATTAACTTGGAGACCGGACTCCGGAGAGGTGGCTGTGCCCTTAAGGTCCATTGTGCTCTCAAGCCCTGCCCAATATCCAGTATTCGTGTAGTTGCCGCGGGCGAAATATCGATCAATCTGATCTTTATCAAGTCCCATGAAGAGTCTGCGACCTTTCTTCATTACATAAGGCATTACAACAACTGCTTCTTTAACTGTTCTTGTCTCCGCCAACTGACCGAGTTTCTTGGCGCCGGTATCGAAGCCGACCAAAGAGCCGAGGGATTTCGTTAGCGCCTGAACTCCGCCGACAGGAAGGAACTTACCGGATGGTACCGTTCTTGGAGAACAGACTGCTGCTTCCAGATCGGGCATATTCCTGTATCGTTCGTGTGTCGAGGTATTGGACCCATTGGGATTATCAATAAGCTGACCGCGGTGGATATAATCTGCCCAGCGGACATTCGCGATGTGAACAGGGTTTGTATACCACATATCGATTTCGCGCATGCGCCGCATGGTGCCGAGGTTTACGTCCGAGACGCCGTTCGTGGCACGAGCGCCGCGCCAGCCCAGCGGATAAATATCTTCTAGACCGTCAGTGAGCAAACCATCAGAGTGCCAGCCGACAACGCCGGAATCGGCTCCGGTTTCCCCATAGGCATAATAATCCGTCGCCCATGTTGGGTAAGAAGTCTCTCCGAAAGTGAAGTTGCTTGCTGCAAAGTTGGTATTTGGAAAGTGGGGGCTGGTACCGCTGAGGGCACCATCGAGGTTGATCCGATAAGGCTGAGTATCATCTGCTATGCTTGAGTGTCCGTCCGGATAGCGCCCGAGAGAAGACGTATATCCCGCTATAATCTCTGCCCTGCCGACGCCGATGGAATTCGAAATGGGCGCTGAGGACTGCCAGTTATTCGCCTCAATATTCAAGCCAACCAATGGTCCTGCATGGGTGTCGGTGGCAGACAGGTGGGGTTGAGAACCGGATGAGTCGAAGGTTTGAACACTATAACCTATTCCGGTGCAAGAGGTCGCGTCAGTGCCCGGATCGTATATGTGGCTATATAAAGAGCACCCGAGAGCAGAACCAAACGAGCCTGTGCTAATGTTGTTGGAAAAGTGAGGTTCTTCCGGAATGACCCCTCTCTTGTTTTTGTGAAGCGGGCTCTGGTAAGAAGCCGCGAGATTTTGTTTATCAACATTAGGATTGTTTGGCACATCGTGCTTCCATTGAGTATAATAGTTTCTGAAAGGGATTGGTCCGTCACCAGCAAGAGAGCTTGTGAGCTTTCCGACACCCATTAGTCTCTGACGAGCCGAAGACGTGCCGGGATATCCACGATTGAGATAAGTACGGTAGTCAGTATGGACTGCATAATCCACGCCATTCTGGGTGTGTATACGAGCCTCGAAGCCCTCGCTAGACCCGCTAATAATATTTGAGCCGGTTACGCCTACTGTAATATAAAATCCGCGCTCGTAGCAAGGACCGCTGCCAGAGATTCCCGGCGAGGCTGCAGCAGTTCGGGTCAAGGGACAGCCCCAAGTTGTATCTAGGATCGTGCCATCATCTGCGGAAACGATCTGCAAGTGTGTCATGTCTGCAATAATGCCGGCAAGAGAGCCAGTCGACATGAGGCGCCAGCGCATGTATTGTTGGCGACCGCCGCGTTCTAGAAGACCAGAACGAACAGCATTAGGGTGGTTAATGGTATCTGCGCCGACAATATATGCTTCCTCTGAGCCCGAGAATGAGCCACTGAAGCGATATCCTTCTCCGCGGAGAGGGAGACCCGTGGCTCCATCAACACCTCTAACCAGATTGCTCTGTGAAATTCTGTTTTCTAATGCAGCAGAGCTTGAAACCTGATTCATAAACCCGTCCCAGTCCATTGTTCCTTCGAGTTTGGTGCCGGAGTCGCCATCTTCGTACCATGTGGTTATTCCTGCTGTACAGCCAGCCTTCGGATCCGGGGATCCTGTAATATGCAACCACTTTGGATTCGCAATTGTCATTTCTGTGCCGTAGCGCAGGTAGGCGGCGGGAATGTCGGCAACTTCTAAATAGATTCCCTGTGAAGCTGACGGGATTTCGCCGTACTGATGCCACATTCCAATTGGTTCACAAAGACCCGGGTACCCGTGATGATAGCCGTTGGAAGGAGTCATCGCAGAATCAGAGTCAGAACCGGAAAGTGTCAGAGCCGGCTGGTTGTCTGTGACGCCATAGCCGAAGTGCAAGATCGGGGTTTCGAATTTGGTTTGGATGACCCATGCTGAGTTTTTGGTCGTTAATGCCAACGAGTCTGATACCGTTTTTGGCAAACCGGTAATAGCATCATATGTAACTTCTTTAATCTCGGTCTTGCCCTTGATGTTCACTGTCGCGTCGATCTGCATTGCGTTAACGTTCATCGCGTAGCCTTGAGGTCCAATTGTTCCCCAATCGCCGTATGCGCCCGAAACATAGTCGAACTCATAACGCAGGAAGTTAATAGTCGTATTCTCCCAAATGTCGTCCAAGTAATGCTTGCCGGTGCGAGTGGGCTTAAAGGTCACAAATGCCCATGCCTGACCGTCATAATATGGAGGCGTGAATGGAGCGTTGTAACCGTTTGTGCCGTCCTTCATTCCATAAGTTGTGCTAGTCCTGTCAGCGACCTTGCCTACGGTGCCCACGCCGGGGACATGAGCACCAGCAGCCTCGGTCGGGGAGACGGAGCCCATGGACATCGACATCGGAGCAGCAGCGGAACCGGTATAAATATATTCAAGCTCTGGATCGAAAGCATACCCGCCGGCGCAAGGTGGTCCGAATGCGCTTGGGCGGCTATACATTGTGATAGTCTCCGGAGCTTGGCTTTGTGGTCGCATGTACCGGGATTCGGCATTACTATATTTTACACCGTACGGTGAATGATAATCATCCCGTGGATTACCAATAGAATAGCCGCCATCTGGACCGTGACCGTTGGATTCCATTCCGATAACATCAGTATAATAGCACGGCTCATACTCGCCTAGAAGCACTAGCGAACCGCTAGCGGTGCCATCGTGAGCCTTTGTTTTAATCGGGTGTAGGGGACCGCGGTGGTTTTGCCAATGGTTACTGGCACTTGGAGTCACCGGTCTCGTCATGGCTTCTTGTGATTTCCAGACCTTCACCATCATTCTGTATTCTGGGATTACCTGTTCTCCGTTATGAATAACAGCCTCGACCTGACCGAAACCTCCGTTACCTTCTGGAAGCGAAACGAATGATTGCATCGACTGATTTGCCAAATAGAAGTTTGGAATCTCTGCCAAGAAGTTGTGCATCATCATTTTGTACAGAGGATCTCCCTGTCCGTCCCAAGAAGCAGTTACATTTAGGGATGCGCTTGGGTGGGGCTCCATGTCAATCAACGGAACATTAGTAAGATATTTTTCGGGCTCAACCAAGGTCTCAAACGGGAGCCTTCCATCAAAGTATTCGTTCAGAATTTGATAGTTTCTTCCGCCATCGCGATCGACCGAAGCGGTGGTAGCCAGCTTTCTATTTAGAATCGGATAGTCGACTGCGATACCAGACTTAATCGTGTTGAAGAGGATGCCGGGTGCCATGAAGGGACCATAGAACGGGCGCTTGGCTGCGGCAGCATTTCGACCGTGAGTTTCAAACCCTTCATTGGTAAGCTCTCCGGAGCCACCTACGCGGGGGCTAGTAGGATCTACGATCTCATCAACGTTGAAAGTGTAACCTGACATGTCCGCGTTGCTGTAAAAATGGGAGACTTCAAGAGCGCCTTCGAGGGCATCGGCGCCGCCCGCGAATTGGACGATCGCGACTTCATCCGAGGTACCGCTGGCGAGGATCGTTGTGTTACCGGCGGTACCTGTTGAGCCTTGTGTTAGGGTGATTTTGTACTGGTTCGAGGTCCAGAATTTGAAGATGACTTGTGGATCATTAGATGTGATTTCAAAGTTGCCGCTAGTTGAGCCAGTCGGTGCCGCGGCGTGACCGATTGCTTGCGCAAGCCGATAAGCGTCCGTATACGAATATGGGTATGACGAACCTCCTCGGAATCGGTAGATATAGGGGTTTCCAGACGATCCGTCGCCGGAGTGCGCGGTTTCGTCGCTGGAGCC
>Ga0208299_1000033_pt1 | contig 136699 bp, 117 predicted proteins | sample 15_taG_FD_184089 | JGI IMG/M metagenome (GOLD analysis project Ga0208299, IMG submission 184089) | Marine viral communities from the Subarctic Pacific Ocean - 15_ETSP_OMZ_AT15312 metaG (SPAdes) (version 2) | ecosystem: Environmental > Aquatic > Marine > Oceanic | place: Pacific Ocean... | reverse complement strand
GATTTAAAAGAGATTTACTTTTCTGGCAATAAAAACAACATTAATTAACACGCCCTCTTAGCTCAGTTGGTAGAGCATCGGACTCTTAATCCGCAGGTCGTAGGTTCGATCCCTACAGGGGGTACCATACACAGGTGAACTATGAATTATAAACTAATGAAAGATGAATACCTTTCATCAAAAAAATATGTTTGGAAAGATGGAAGGTGTCTAGGTCATATCTTTTCAGAAGTAAAAGAAAAACAAGACATCGATTGGACTCAATACAAAAAAGATAAAACTCTTAAAATGTCAGTTAGCGATCGCTTAATCGTAAAGTATAATGCAACGTCATTTCCAAATGAAAGTTGTGGACAACATGACAGTGTTGAAGATGCGATTATTGCAATTGAAGATAAACAGCATAAAATGTTTGCAAATCTAGAAGATTGTGATATAATTACTATTGGTGGCAGTGATGTCTGATCGTTGGAGTCTATGGAAGCGCAATGTTATTGACAGATATAAAAATTGGCCTACTGAATCCATTAAGAGAGATCTGCAGAGAACCGCAAATCCCTTCGCAGTTTGTATGGAACATTGGCAAGGTGATTTTAACATCAGCACGCTCATTCGTAACGCAAATGCATTTAACGCTGAAAAAGTTTTTTACATGGGTAAAAAGCGTTTTGATCGCCGTGGAACGGTTGGCGCTCATCACTATGTGGATTTGGTATTTCTTGATGGTGGTGTATCTGAACTGGTAGAGCTTAAAAATACGTATACGATCGTCGCAATTGACAACAACGTACCTAAAACTCATAAATTGGGTGAATTTGATTGGCAGTCTTTAAAAAAACCACCTCTTATGGTCTTTGGTGAAGAGGGGCTCGGCCTAACTGAGGAAACATTAAAAATTGCCGACTATAGCGTAGAAATTCCACAATATGGTTCAGTTCGAAGCCTTAATGTTGGGACGAGTTCTGGAATTCTAATGTATAGTTTCCTTCAAGCTTTAAAAAATTCCAAAGCTGTTGATAGGTCGCAGAAAGACTTATGTGATGAAATTTGTAGTGTACAGAGTGAATCATCCCAATTAGCTCTCCTTTAGAACTAACGATAGGAGATCCTGAGGATCCTCCAGCAACTGGAATGCTATAGAAAGCGCTTCCTTCTGAATTACCAAAGAAAAATCCTTGATAAGTTGGTACCATCTGACCGTCGATAATCCCTAAGGGTGCAGCAAGATTATATACTATTTCAGCATATTCTGGTTTTTTTGAACTTATTTTTAAATAAGGTGGTAGATCACCGGAGATGCTAGCTAATAAACATATATCTTGATTATTATCATATTTTATAACTCTTATAAGATATTCTTTGCCACCTCGATCAATTGCTTTTAGAAAGAAACGACCATTGTGTGTATTGACGAATTTTTCGAAGCTGTCTTGTTTGCAGACATGTGCTGCTGTTAATACAACTTTCTTATTCTTATATAGTACCACGGCGCCAGAGCCCATTGATATCAATTCAGTTGCAGCGCAAACACCAGTTTCTTTGTCGCATGCTCCTAATCTAGCCCATGTTTCTATTTTTAAAATTGATTTTTTAGCATCTTGAAGAGACTTAATTACATTTGTTTGGAACGCACAACTATTTACAAATGACGATAGAAGTAGTAGTATGGTGATTATTAAATATTTCTTCATTATAGTTAACTAGTTTTTGAGCACAGAGTAAAGCATGAAAAAAACGTACGTATTAGACACTAATGTATTCCTAACAAACTCAAAATCGATATTTGAATTTCAAAATAATGATATTATTATACCTTTAAAGGTCTTGGATGAAATCGATAAACATAAAAAAAGACAAGATGGTGTTGGTTTAAATGCCAGATCTATCATCCGAATACTGGATAATCTTCGAAGCAAGGGCAATTTACATAAAGGTGTCAGAATTGCAAAAGGAAAAGGTGTTCTATCTGTAAGAGGATACGATATAGAAGACTTGCCAATTTCGTGTGATTTACAAAGTGCGGATAATGAGATTATTACAACTGCTATTACTGAACAAAAGAAGAATCTTAAAAGAAAAGTAATTGTTGTAACTCGTGATATCAATATGCGTGTGAAGTGTGACTCTTTAGGAATGTTAACTGAAGATTACATTACCAACAAAGTTATAACCGATCGTAATAAATTATTTACTGGCTTCGCAAAACATTTAGTTGATGATCAATCAATTGATCATGTATACGAAGGCCAAGAAGTATATCTTGAAAAAGAAGAAGGCAGGTTCAAACCAAATCAGTTTTTAATGCTGGTTTCAAATGCAAATGAAAAGAAAACCGCGTTGGTCAGATTCAAAAACTACAACTTGCCTTTACACAAAGTTTCTGAATACAAGAATGGTGTTTGGGGTTTAAAACCTAGAAACAAGGAACAAATGTTTGCTTTAGACGTTTTATTGGATCCGAACATACCTATCGTTACACTAGTTGGAAAAGCCGGCTGTGGTAAGACTCTTTTGGCAATTGCGGCCGGCCTAGACCAAGTGCTGGACCAAGAAACATACAAAAAACTAGTTGTATCTAGGCCGGTCCAGCCTTTGGGGAAAGATATCGGTTATCTTCCCGGGACAATGGAAGAAAAGATGAGACCATGGCTAATGCCTATCCAAGACAATCTAGATCACTTATTAAATGGTAAAAAAGATTCCATGTCAATGTTTTTTGAGAACGGCACTATTCAAATAGAAGCCCTCACTTACATTAGAGGTAGATCTATAACTAATGCTTTTATTATTATTGATGAAGCACAAAACTTAACAATTCATGAATTAAAGACTATAATTACCAGAGTGGGTGAAAATACTAAAATAATTCTCACAGGTGACATAGAACAAATTGATAGTGTCTACTTGGATTCGACTTCCAACGGATTATCGTATGCAGTAGAAAAACTTAAGGCGCATGATCTTTCTGGTCATATGACTCTAATAAAAGGGGAGCGATCTAAGGTGGCCACCTTGGCATCAAAGGTATTATAATGGAAATAGTAAATGCAAAAGATTTGGAAAACAATCCCAGTCTTCATGAAGTAGTAGAACCAGAGAATGATTTAAAAAATTTTTTAGTAGAATATACTGGAGAGAAAATCAATCCGGATGATAATAGTGTGACGGTTGAAATGATCATTGATGTGGTGGCAAGAGAATTTCCAGAATTTCTTCTTGCGATCGCAGAAGAAAACTGGGTCAGAGGCTACCAACAAGCGATTGAAGATGTTGATACAGGGATGAAATTAAGTAAAGAAGAAGATAATGAGAAAAAAAGATCTTGTAAATTATGTGAAGAATAAGAAAACTCCTAACCAACGAATTGGTTTATTGGATATAGTTTTTAAAGATCGTTTTTTAAATGATGTTGACCATAAAACAGTTTTTGAAAAAATTAATCAGTTATTGCCTGATCATATTTTAAATCTTATCGATATTGTATATATTGGAGACTTTAGTGAGTTCAAAGAGAGAGAAATAGATGCTGTGTACTCCGACGGCGCCATATACGTTAGTAATAACAACGGAGATGAGAATGATTTAATCAAGGATGTAATACATGAATTCGCTCATGCTGCTGAAGATAACTTTGGTGAGATTATTTATGCAGATGGCACTATAGAACAAAATTTTTTATTAAAAAGAAAAAAAATAGATAGTTTTATAAATTATGAAAAAGATACTTTCGATCGGACAGAACATGATGAAGGCCTAGATTCCTTTTTGAAAGATGAAGTTGGATATGAAAAATTAAACAACATAACAAAAGGAATATTTTTAGGCGCTTATTCTGTAACCTCTCTTAGAGAATATTTTGCTAGAGGGTTTGAAGAATATTATTTAGGTGAACGTAGTTACTTAAAAGAAATATGTCCCTATATTTATATAAAGATATCTCTAGTTGAAGATATAGATAGCGGAGAAAATGATTATGAATTTTAAATTTGAAAATGATTTTGAGAACAATGTAATGCGCTTACATATTAGCTTACCATTGAGAAAAAGAGTTAACGAACGTCGGGTGAGAATAAGGTGGCAAGATGTCGATCGATTAATAAAAGAAAACTATAATGTTCCAGCTAGCCACACGCTAGGCCCAGCTATAACAAACATCCACCACACACGTTTAGACAATGATTTCGAAAATAAATGTTCTGGTGTTTGGGAATTTGTACTTGTGCCAAAAAAAGTGGACAAGCCGAAAAAAAAAGCAAAGAGAACTAGAAGTAGAAAATGAGATCACATATATCTTTTTCAGAGTTGAAAATCTGGAATGAATGTCCGTTTAAACATAAATTAGTTTATGTGGAAAATATAAAAAAATTTTTAGGTAACGAGTATACTGCCTTTGGTACAGCCGTCCATCATGTATGCGAGAAAGTTGTCTTTGACGAGAAGATAGATCTATTGTTAGAATTTAATTCTAAGTTCTTAGAAGAACTGAAATTATTAACAGAAAAAAAAGTCGATCTTAAAAAAGATTTAATTTTACAAATGAGAAAACAGGTAGAAGGCCTACTTTTACATATCTTGCCGTCTTTAAAAAAGACGTTTACTAATTTTGAAGTATTTTCTGTGGAAGAAGAGCTATACGAAGATCTTGAAGATACAGATTTGAAGTTCAAAGGTTACATTGACTTGGTGATAAAAACACCGGATCAAAAATACCATATTATTGATTGGAAGACCTGTTCTTGGGGCTGGGACTCAAAGAGAAAAACTGATAGAATAACAAGCTATCAGCTAACGTTATATAAAAATTATTTTGCAAAAAAGCACAGCATAGATCCAAAAAATATAGAAACTCATTTTGCACTTTTAAAACGTACGGCAAAAACCAACAACGTAGAAATATTTCGCGTAACTAGCGGTGTGAAAAAAACTGAGAATTCTCTTAACTTACTTAAAAAATCGATTTATAATATTGAAAATAACAAGTACATAAAAAATCGTTTATCATGTACCTCGGGCTTTGGTTGCGAATTTTATAAAACAAAACATTGTAGGTAAAAAATGAAAGAAAGAATTAAGGTTTTTGTTATAGCTGACCATCCTTACTCACCATCCGGCGTAGGTACACAAACACGTTATATGATTGAAGCACTCTTAGAGACAGAGAAGTTTAGTTTTTTGTGTTTTGGTGGAGCGATAAAGCATACTGATTATGCCCCACAAAAAACAGACAAGTGGGGAGAAAATCTAGTTGTTTATCCTGTTGATGGATACGGAAGTCAGGAATCTGTAAGATCGATTATACGCACTGAAAAACCAGATATGCTTTGGTTTATGACAGATCCCAGATTCTTCCCGTGGCTATGGGAAATTGAAGATGAAATTAGATCATTGATGCCAATGGTTTATTATCATGTTTGGGATAATTATCCATATCCAAAATTTAACAAAGTGTGGTATGATTCTAACGATGCTGTAGTATGTATATCAAAAGTTACACATGATATAGTTAACACTGTCTCTCCGGAGGTGGAAAGTCACTACTTGCCACATGCTGTTAGGCCAGAAAATTTTAAGCCTTTGAGTGAAGAAGATAAAAAAGCTTTACGTGAAAAAATGAAAATACCAGAAGAGAAATTTGTTGTATTCTGGAATAATCGTAATGCCAGAAGAAAGCAATCTGGTACATTAATTCACTGGTTTAAAGAGTTCTTAGATAGGGTAGACCAAAAAAATGCTAGATTAATTATGCATACAGATCCAAAAGACCCCAATGGCCCAAATTTAATAGCTATAGTAGAAGATCTGGGGCTGACAAATGGCGAAGTACAATTCTCAACACAAAAAGTTGATTTTCCAGATTTAGCTGCAATGTACAATGTTGCAGACGTTACTGTTAACATTTCTGATGCGGAAGGGTTTGGTTTATCTACTTTAGAGTCTTTATCATGTGGAACTCCGATTATTGTTAATATGACAGGTGGTCTACAGGAACAAGTTACTGATGGAGAAAATTGGTTTGGTATTGGCATAGAGCCGGTTTCTAAAGCTGTTATAGGTTCACAGGATATACCATACATATATGAAGACAGAATCAACAAAGAAGATTTCATTAATGCATTAGAAAAAATTTATAATATGACACCGGAAGAACGCGACAAGATGGGGTCTATGGGCAACGAATATGTTAATAAAAAATATAATTATGAGGCGTATACCTCTCGTTGGGAAGAACTATTAACTGAAATATATAATAAATGTGGCTCTTGGGAAACTAGAAGCGGCTATAAAAAATGGCACTTAAACGAGGTTTGAGGATGAAAAAAGTATTATTAAAGGGACCAATTTTAACTCAATCTGGATATGGTCATCATGCGAGAACTATCTTGCGTGCCCTAAGGACTAAACCAGATTTGTATGATGTTTATATACAGCCCATTGTTTGGGGAGCAACCAGCTGGCTTTGGGAGGACGATGAAGAAAGAAGATGGATTGACGAAGCTCTGCAAAAGACCATAGGGTATGTTAACTCTGGTGGTGCGTTTGACGTCTCCCTGCAGGTGACTATCCCCAATGAATGGGAGAAAATAGCGCCTATTAATATTGGGATAACTGCCGGTATCGAGACCACAAAGGTATCTCCTCAGTGGATCGAGAAATCTTTTCTAATGGATAAAATTGTTACAATTAGTAAGCATTCTAAAAGTACTTTCGAAGAAACTGAGTACAAATATAAAAATGAACAAACAGGCGAAGAAGGGGTCTACAAAACCCAGACTCCAGTTGACTATGTGTCTTATCCGGTTAGAAAATTTGATCCCGTAAAATTAGACTTAAGTTTAAAAACAGAATTCAATTTCTTATCTGTGGCACAGATATCTCCAAGAAAAAACGCACTTCAAGCTATAAAGTGTTTTATAGAGACGTTTAAAGATAACGAGAATGTTGGATTGATTCTGAAAGCAAATATGGCAAAAAATTCATTACTCGATCGCAATCATACAATGGCGCGCTTTAAGAGCGTAATATCACAATATCCAGATCGCAAGTGCAAACTATATTTATTACATGGTTATCTTACTGATCAAGAAATGGCCGGCTTATACACACATCCAAAAATTAAAGCCCTTGTCAGCACCACACATGGCGAGGGTTTTGGCCTTCCAATGTTTGAGGCAGCATATTATGGCTTGCCAATAATTGCTACTGATTGGTCAGGACATTTAGATTTTCTTTATAAAAGTACAAAACACAAGAATGGCAAAGAAAAATTTAAACATATGTTTTCTAAATTAAGTTATACTCTTAAGCATGTAGAAAAGGAGTCTGTATGGGATGGCGTAATACAATCTGACTCAATGTGGGCTTACCCAGAGGAAGGCTCAGTAAAAATGGCGTTAGAAGACGTTTATAAAGATCATGGTAGATTTAAGAAACGCTCAAAAGAACTTCAAAAATGGGTTTGTGAAGAATTTAATGAAGAAAAACAATTGAATAAAATTTTAGAAAAATTAGATCTTGGTACCGAAGAAGAGTTCGATGTAGAAAGCTGGCTTGAAGAGATAGACGAGCAAATTGAAACACATGATTGATAATGAAAATAATTTTTATAGCAGATTTTTTTCTAGAGGATATTCTAGGCGGCGGTGAAATACATAATGAGATATTAATCAATCTTCTTAAAAAGAGAGGACATGATGTTTTAAAGTATAGATCTCACAAAGTAACTTCAAATTTATTCAGACAAAACAAAAATAGCTGTTTTATAATAGCAAATTTCATAAATTTGTCAGAAGACTGCAGGGTTGCCCTTGAAAGCTACAAATATGTTATTTATGAACATGATCATAAATATCTCTCATCAAGAAACCCTGCAGATTATGAAGACTTCAAAGCTCCAGAAGAAGCAATTATCAATTTAAATTTTTATAAAAATGCTAGAAGTGTTTTTTGTCAGACTAGTTTCCACGCTAATATTGTAAGGAAAAATTTAAATTTAGAGAATATTGTTTCTACAGGAGGAAATCTATGGAGTAACAATTCCTTAGATTTAATGGAAAAGTTTTCTAAGAGAGATAAGCAAAACAAATATAGTATTATTAATTCTAAAATTCCTCACAAAGGAACAGTAAAATCTATAAAATATTGTGAGTACAAAGACTTAGATTATGAGCTTATATCATCACAAAATTATCATGATTTTCTATTTTTGTTGTCAAAAAATAAAAATTTAATTTTTCTCCCTGACACTCCGGAGACCCTATCAAGAGTGGTCGTCGAAGCCCGGATGATGAATACGGCTGTTATAACAAATAATTTAGTCGGCGCCACCAAGGAGTCGTGGTATAAATTAAAGGGTCGACCTCTTATTAATAAAATGAGAGAAAAGCATAAAGAAATAACAGACTTAATAGAAAGAGTATACGAATGAATATACTCTTAGTTGTTAACAAGACTCTTCAAAATGGAGAAAAGAAGTGGGATGATGGTGCTTATGGAAATCTATATGTACCATTAAAAGAATTAGGACATAACGTATACTTTTACGATACTGTTGATCCTGAAGAAAGAGACTTTGATAAAATAGTAGACAACTTCAAGCCAGACTTAATTTATTGTTGTATGACAGGCGATCCTAGCCTCACACCTCATGAGCCATGGGAGGGAATAATAAAACAAACTGAAAAAGGAAATTGTAAAACATTTAATTGGTTTTGCGATGATGCATGGCGCTTTGAAACTTTTTCAAGTCGTGTTTGCAGCCTTTTTCATGTGTGTTCCACTCCCGAAGTTCATTACATTGAAAAATTTAAAGAAATAGGCTATAATAATATACTTTTAGGTTTTTGGCATACAAATGCAGACTTATATCCGAAAAAAAATACTAAAAAGCTTGATATCTCTTTTTGTGGCATGATGAATTACGATCGAAAGTATTATATAGATTATTTAAAGAACAACAACGTTGATATCAAAAATTTTCATGGTATCCCCCGCGAAGAGATGTTAAGCTTAATATCTGAGTCTAAATTAGGGATAAACTTTAGTAAGAATTATAACGCTAGACCACCGGTGTTGCAGATGAAGGGGCGTATGGTAGAAATACCAGCGGCTAATGCGCTTTTATTTACAGAATATGCTCCTGGAATTGAGAACCACTTTGAAATAGACAAAGAAATAATAACCTTCAAGACAGCGGATGAAATGCTCAAAAAAGTGAATTTTCTGCTTAAGAAGCCTAAATTAATAGAAAAAATAACTCAGAATGGCTACAGAAGGTTTATAAAAGATCACGACTCTAAAGTAAGGCTTGCAAGCATCTTAGAGAGTATAACATCATTGTGAAAGTATACATTAAGAGACATAATAGTGGCGCCGGGAAATGGATATATAATGGCTATTCTTCTGCCTGGAAATCTTTAGGTTATAACACAATTTTTTATGATAATTTAGAAGAAATAGAAGCACATGGAGACTACTATGTAATGGCCTTAGACTCGAACATAAGAGAGTCAAATTATGAAGCTATAGAGAATTCAAGAAAGAGTTTTGTTTACGTCCAGCCTAATCGTTTCCCGATGCCATGGGGAGCGCATCCAAATTTTATTTCTTTGTGTCCGGACACAATTATAGAGAAGTTAAATAACAGTGAGAACGTTCACCAGTGGTGTTTTGGAAGAGTAACTGATTTTCATTTTAAATGGAGAAACGTAAAATATATTCCTCTGGCTTTCGATTCAATTAACTATAAACCAATAGAAGATAAAAAATATAAATTTGATATTTGTTTTATTGGGGGGTGGGCCGATAATGGCTTTAATGAGAAAAGAAAAATAATGCTTGACTATTTTAAAGAATTCAAAGATACTAAGATAAAGTGTGGTATCTTTATTAACAAGAACATATCTCATGAACAAGAAAATAAAATTTTATCAAATAGTAAAGTGGCACTCAATATTCATGACGCATATCAGAGAGTCCTAGGCCTTGATACCAATGAACGAACATTCAAGTCTCTAGGGCTCACCGGCTTACTGCTGACAGATAAGGTGGAAGAGGTAACAAATTTACTTCCTGAAGTACAAACTGTTTCATCTCCTTTGGAGATGAAGCATACTGTTTTAACTCTTTTAGCAAAAAACCGTGAAGAGCTTAAAGCTATAAAAGAGCAAAATAGGCTTGATATACTGAAAAACCATACGTACATTAATAGGGTTAAATCATTATTACAACTGTAAAGCCAAAAATATCTATTATAATACCATGTTACAATGCAGAAGCTTGGATAGAACAATGTGTGATGTCGGCTATTAGTCAGGATTACAGTGATTTTGAAGTCATAGCAATTGATAATGAAAGCGCTGATAACACTGTAGATAGACTAGAAGAAATAAGACAAAAGCACCCTGACAAACTAAGAGTAGAAAAAGAAAAAAATATATATCCAAACTGTTGGGACGAAGCTCGCTTTAAGGGTTTCAAGCTAGCAAAGGGCGAATATTTTTTTACGCTAGCATCTGACGACTATTATAATGAAAATTATATTACTAATTGTATGAAGTACATCAACGCAGCAAGAGATAGGATACTAGCTTTACAAAGCCCTATTAATAATGTCCAAGCAGATGGAAACTCAGTTGGACATTTGGGTCATAGTTACAAAACACTGGATGAATTAAAAAACTTACTATTAATGAAATGCCCTGTTAATAGCCCAACTGTTGTTTATAGTAGAAAGCTCTTTGAGCAAAATATGCTGACTACTAAGCCAGAAGTTTATGGTGGCGCCGCAGACTATGATCTGTATTGCCAACTAGCTGATAAAGATATATTTATTTGGCCAGCCCATAAATTTACAGGCTATAACTATAGATGGCATCCCGAGCAAGCAACTTGGAATGTGCATAGAGAAGGGAAAAACTATGATCAGATGATACAAGATTATTGGAGGAAGAAATGGCAGATGTAAAATTAAAAGAAAGAGTTTTAGAAATTGCCTATAAAAACAAGCTTTCTCATCTGGGATCATATTTTTCTAGTTTGCAAATCATTGACGAAATCTATTCCGAGATGGACTTAGAAAAAGATAAATTTATTTTGTCTTGTGGCCACTGCGCACTATCACTATACGCAGTATTAGAAAAATATTGCAATTTAGATGCAGCAGAATTGTTCGCAAAACATGGTGGCCATCCACACTTGTGTGAAGAAGATAAGATTTATTGCTCAACAGGAAGTTTGGGGTTGGGACTAACAGTTGCAGTCGGTCGTGCTTTATCAAACAAAGACCAGGATGTATATTGCCTTATAAGTGATGGAGAGTGCGCAGAAGGTAGTATATGGGAGGCATTAAAGTTCATATGGGAAAACAACTTAAAAAATATAAAAGTATATGTTAATGTTAATGGGTACGCAGCATATGGCTCAGTAGATACTAGATATTTGGTCGATAGGCTAAAAGTTTTTCTACCAACAATCAACATTGTATATACTGATGTGAGTGCTTTTCCATTTTTAAAAGGTTTAAATGCACATTATCACATAATGAGCGAAAGCGATTATAAACTAGGTAAGAAGTTAATAGAAAATGAGAAAACACTTTAGTCAAAAGCTACATTCTGAAATGAGTGTAAACCAAGATATCATTCTATTAACGGGTGATCTCGGATATGGTCTGTGGGATCGCATAAGAATCGACTATAGCGATCGCTTTTATAACTTTGGTTCGTCCGAACAGTTGATGGTAGGAGCGGCAACAGGAATGGCCATGGAAGGAAAGATACCAGTGGTATATTCTATAACTCCTTTTGTGTTATACCGTCCTTTCGAATTAATAAGAAACTATCTTGATCATGAAAAAACACCTGTCAAGCTAATTGGCGGTGGTCGCGATAGAGATTATGGATATCTTGGATTTTCTCATTGGGCAGAAGACGACAAAAAAATAATGAAGTGTTTCGAAAACGTCATTACCATGCATCCTAGAACAGAGCATGAGCTAGACAAAAATTTTGACAACCTAATAAATAACAACATGCCTACTTACTTGAATCTCAAGAGGTAAAATGAAAATATTGATTACAGGATCAAATGGTTATATTGGCTCTTCTGTTAGCAATTACTTAGAAAGTAAAGGACATCAAATATTCAGGCTAAATAGAGCTGTGTGTGACTTGTCGAACAAAGAACAAGTTGATGGCTACTTTAAAGGCTTTAGCTGTGACGTCGTTATACATACAGCCGTTGTGGGCGGCAGTCGTTTAATTCAAGAAACAGAAAGCATCGTTTCAGACAATCTAGAGATGTTTTGTAACTTGCTAAGACACAAATCTAAATATGGTAAGTTTATTCATTTTGGATCAGGCGCTCAAGATAAGCCTACTAGTTTTTATGGTATCAGCAAAAAAGCGATTGGCTTACTTATAGAAGACTTAGATTCTTTTTATAATATCAAAATTTATGGTCTTTTTGATGAAAATGAAATCAACACACGATTCATTAAAGCAAGTGTCAATAGAGCGCTAGGTGGAAAGGAGATAATAGTCCACAAAGACAAGAAAATGGATTTTTTTCATATGAAAGATTTATTAATTTTAATTGATTATTATATTAATAACAATAACTTAAAAAAAAGCGTAGATTGTAGCTATAGGACTAGCTTGACATTACACGAGATAGCTAATATAATAAAAGAAAGATGCATCACTGAAGCAGGTGTTAAAATCCTTGAGCCCAGTATTGATAATTATTTTGGCCAGAATACAGAATATTTGAATAAGATAATTAGCAGCGATATATTTGTTAGATTAGAAGAGACTATTACGGCTCTTAAAAAAACGCATGAGGGGAAATGGTAACAAAACGAGAGATATTAGATCTAGTAAAAAAATATATTCTAGAGAAAAGGTCATGTGATTCCTGGGTACCAGGAAAAGACTGGGTTTCCTATTCCGGACCTCATTTCGATGAAAAAGAGTATACCGCGGCGTTTGATAGCCTTTTGGATGAATGGTTAATTTTTGGTAAGAAGTCTCGGGAGTTTGAATTAGAATTTCCGAAATTCTTAGGAAAAAAATATGGATCCTTGACAAATTCAGGAAGCTCAGCTAATTTGCTGGCCGTGACTGCAGTAAAATCTCATTTTGGCCTAAAAGATGGAGATAAATTTATAACTCCTGTTGTATGCTTTCCTACTACTATAAATCCTTTAATTCAATGCAATCTGAAGCCGGTCTTTGTAGATGTGACATTGCCAGATTTAAATCTAGATCTAGATGAAGTAGAAAAAATATTGAAAAAAGATCCCGGCATTAAAGGAATAATGTTCGCGCATGTACTTGGAAATCCTCCAAATATGGATCGCTTGATGAGTATTATAGATGATCATAATTTAATCTTTATCGAAGACGCATGTGACGCTCTAGGTTCTACTTATAGAGACAAAAAATTGGGATCTTTTGGCGACGTCTCAACATGTTCTTTTTTTCCGGCACATCACATGACCTTGGGCGAAGGCGGCTTCATCGCGACAGACAAAGGCGCAATGAGAAAATCGTTATCTAGTTTTAGAGACTGGGGCCGCGCATGCTATTGCAATACTGGAAAGCCCGGCTGCGTTGTCTCCGATACTGCATGCGGAGACAGGCTTCAACCATGGCTCCCGGATTTACCTGAATTTAATTACGACCACAGATACGTTTTTGATGAAATTGGATATAATTTAAAACCTATAGAACTACAAGCTGCTATTGGCCTAGAGCAGATTAAGAAACTTCCTGTTCTAGATGAAGCCCGTCGAGAGAATTTTCGAAAGCTTTTAAAAGTTTTCAAGCCTTATGAGAAATATTTTCATTTGCCGGAGCGAACAGAGAACTCTGATCCAAATTGGTTTGCTTTTTTGTTAACTATTAAAGAAGAATCGCCATTTAATAGAAATGATTTTGTTTCCTTCTTGGAGAAAAATAAGATTCAAACTAGATCTTATTTTTCTGGTAATATTATGTATCATCCAGGCTATATGCACTTAAGGGACGACTACACAGACCTTAGAAACACGTTTAAAAACGCCCATTTAGTAACTACTAGCTCTTTCTTTTTGGGAACATTTATTGGCATGACTGAACAAAAAATTTCTTATATTAAAAAAATAGTCGACACGTTTTTCAAGGAGTTACAATGAAACTAATATATGTAACCGGATGTTTAGGCTTTATGGGCTCACATTTTACAAGAGCTGCCTTAAAACTTGGTTGGAAAGTTTATGGCGTTGACAAGCTGACTTATGCAGCTAATTCTAAATTGCTTGATGAGTTTTGTAGTTATGAAAACTTCTCTTTCGAAAGGAAGGATATAAGAAGCCTCACACATCTTTACGATTGTGATTATGTAGTAAATTATGCAGCTGAATCTCATGTTGGAAATAGTATTGTATCAAGCGATGATTTTATAAATACCAATATTTTAGGAGTTAAGAATCTATTAGAACTTATTCGGCATAAGCAGGAGAATTGTAATCCGCGACCTGCCTTTCTTCATCTTAGCACAGATGAGGTATATGGGGATATCAATCATGGCGAACACACAGAAGAAGATCTCTTATACCCTAGTAACCCATATGCTGCGTCAAAAGCTGCAGCAGATATGCTGATACTAGCATGGGCCAGAACATATGGCCTTCGCTACAACATCCTCCGCCCAACTAACAATTATGGTATCGGGCAATATCCCGAAAAACTTATTCCATTGTCAGTAAAAAATCTCATGAGAGGTAAAAAAATACGGCTGCATAATGGCGGTACCCCTTATAGAAACTGGCTACATGTTGATGATACTACAGCTGCAGTTATAACTGTTATTAATTCTGGTTTTTTTAATGAAGTCTATAATGTTGCTGGTAATTTTGAACAACAGAACCTAGATACTGTTAGAAAGATTATTGTGCAATATCATGGAGATAGAGAAAACTATAAAGAACATATAGACTTCTCTTATTCTCGCATCGGTCAAGATGTAAGGTATGCGTTAAATGACGAAAAAATAAAAAATCTAGGCTGGAGGCCAAAGAAGTCTTTTGATGAGGAAATAATAAAAATTGTTGAATATTATAAAGATAATTGGCGATGGTAAGAAAAATGAATATATTATTAACTTGTACTACTATAGAAGAAGATCATAGAATAGAGAATGATCATGACAGCCACTATCCACTAGGATTGGGTTATCTACATTCTTACCTAGAGAGCCTAGACAGGGGCTACAATATCAAAACACAATTCTTAAACAATGTCTCAATGGAGAAATGTCTTAAGACCCTCAAGGGAGACATAGAAACGTTCAAGCCTGATGTGGTGGGGATTTCTATGATGACTCACAGCCGCGTCGGCGCTTATAAATTAATTAAATTAATTCAGAAAATTTCGCCAGATACTAAAATTGTAATTGGCGGGATGCACGTCAGTGTTATGTATCACCAGCTGGCTGAAGCTTATCCTGAGGTCATATGTGTTGTCGGGGAGGGAGAGGTAACACTAGGCGAGCTTATGGAGAGGTGGGAAAATGGATTGCCGATCGATGATGTCAGAGGCATAGCTTACTATGATAAAAATAAAGAAGAAGTTGTAGTAACTGGCGCCCGCGCCCTGATTGCTGATCTCGATGTACTTCCATTTCCCAAGCATGAGCTTTTTATTTGGGAGGGGAAAGACATTGCCGGCCTTCTTACTAGCCGCGGCTGCCCGTATAAGTGTAATTTCTGCGTTCTAGACGCAGCAAGCCGTCGTAAAGTTAGATGTCGCTCTGCTAGCAATATATGCGATGAAGTAGAACAAATTTTAATTAATCACCCCTCAATCAACACGGTGTGGATTCATGATGACGCTTTTATGATTGTGAAGGACAGAACAATAGAGTTTTGCAAAGAAATAATTAAGCGAGGCATCAAAACAAATTTTATTTGCAGCGCTCGCTTTCGACCAATCTCTAGAGAAGTTGTTATGTTGATGAAAGAAGCTGGATTTGTGCATGTTCTTTTTGGTCTAGAATCAGGCTCGGAACACGTAATGAGGTTAATGAAAAAGGGATTAACTCATAAGTCTGTTCGTCATGGCAGAAAATTATTTTCAGAAACTGGTATAAAAACCACCACCTTTCTTATAGCAGGTCTTCCTGGTGAGTCAGAAGAGACAATAGATGAGACAATAGATTTTGTGCAAGAATTGCAAGAAATGCAATATATATACTATGATGACATTGGTGTGGCCGGTATATATCCCGGGACAGAATTATTTACTATAGCTAAAGAAGCCAAGATGGAAATTGAAGACTATGGTGTCATCGATGATGAATACTGGCTAACAGATGGTGGCGTTCCGTTTTATGAAGTTGACCACACGTATGCAAAACTTTTAGAATGGAAAGATAAAATAAGAAATGCTATTAGCTTAAATCGCATATTAGAATCTCCTGAAAACTTTTTGATACAAAGAAAATTGATACCTTCTATTGTAGATTATTCATTAAAATATAATTTTGGCTTGACCGGTCTCATTAAACAAATTTTTTCTGCAAGAGGGGATTTAACGTATGGTCTTCTAAGGGCTTCTTTTGTTAGAGAAGATGCCGTAGAAGAAAGAAAAATGTTTTATGAAGAAGTAGAGAAAGCGCTGTTGAGCAACTTATTGAATGGTATGAGTGCTCCCGCCCGGGAGCCATTTAAGAAAAAATACAAAGAACAAGTAGAGAGAGACAAAGAAAGAATGAATTATTGGCACGGAATTCAAAGAAAAGAAAAGTCTGGAATTGAGCACAATAATGAACAAGCTTCCGAAGCTGTTGTTAGGGAAGACGGCACCATGATTACTGCTATTGAGAGTGATTTTGATGATGAAAGAAATAGAATCAAAGGAAAAACTATAAAAAAACGTTTTCCTATCATCACCATGGACGGACGCAATAACACTAGTGTTAAATATAGTGAAGTTGAATAGTATAAATTTAAAGTTCATTTTACAATTAAAGAGGGCTGAATGAAAATTGGTTGTTTAATATATTTTTATGGAAGAAAATACGAAAAACTTGGATCATGTGCGATGGAAAGTTTCAAAAAATTCCATCCTGATATAACATTGTTTCATGTTAATAAGAATAATAGAGAAGCTCACGGGCTAACCGCGGTGCCGGACACCGGCGCTTCTAAATATATGCTAGCTTATGAAATAATGATAAAACATAAATTAGACAAAATAATTATTTTAGGCGCCGATACTATAACATGTGCAAGATTAAATGAATTTTTAGATGATAATGAACATGATATTTTAGCTTCGCTAGATTATCCCTATTACTTGGTTGACAATCATATGTTGCTCACTCCAACCGAAGAAACACATTTAAATGCAGATGTAATTTGTTTTAATAACTTAAAAGCTATTCGTGACATTATAAAAAAATCACCACTTTTCCCTGCATATGCGGAACAGGGTGCGTTGAACTATGTTGTATGGTCAAATGATTATAAATATTCTTGTAAAATAGTTGATGGACCTTATTTAAAAAGTAAAGTTGTTTACAATGTTCGCTCAAAAGGAAACATGTGTCTTCCGAAAGGTTATCACGCCCAGCCGTTGGATGGACCTGGTAAACCAGCAAAATTTTCTACTTATGAAAAACCTTGGGGACCTCATTTAAATAAATTCTATGTTCAAGATAAAAAACTTTATACTAAAGATCATAAACAGATAAAAGTATGGCATTATTGTGATGGTTTTGGCAACTTAAGCGAAGAAAATTTTGTTAAATTAATGAATAATTATATTTTTAAATGGTTTAGCGAAGATGCAAAAAAGTATTTCACCGAACATTGTGCTTGCGGTGATTTTTTTGAGAAGGAGTTTACACTTTAATGAGAATATTAGTTACAGGCGGTAGTGGTTTTATAGGTTCCGCTCTTAAAAAAGAAAAGCCAGAATGGATTTACATTTCATCAAAAGACTACGATTTAACCAGCGATTATCAAACTCGTGGCATGATTCGTGATCATAGGCATCTAGATGCCATTATACATTTAGCTGGCAAAGTAGGTGGAATTAAGGATAATACCGATAAACAAGCTGAATATATACATAAGAATATTAAAATCAATACAAATGTAATACATGAAGCGTATAAAGAGAGTGTCCCTCGTGTATTATCAATTTTGAGCACGTGTGTCTTCCCGGAAAATATAAAATCTTTTCCTTTTAACGAGGGTGATTTATTTAAAGGCCCTCCACCAGAAAGCAATTTTTCATATGGTTATGCAAAAAGATGTCTACATGTAATGTCATCTGCATATAGACAGCAGTATGGAGTGGATTATAGTACATTCTCACCTTCAAATGTATACGGCCCGGATGATAATTTTGATTCTACATCTTCTCATTTTGTTCCAGCTATGATAAGAAAATTTTCTGAATCAAACCATGGCGATACGCTAGAGTTTTGGGGCACAGGAAAGCCTCGACGGCAACAGCTTTATGTCGAAGATTTGGCACAAATTATTCCACTATTACTAGAAAAACACCACACGAACGATCCCATTATAGTGGCGCCTTATGAAAACCCCTCTATTAAAGAAATGATTGATATTTGTTTAAAAATTTCTAAAAAAGATGTAAAATATAACTTTAATGGAAAACTTGAAGGGCCACTACGCAAAGATGGCAGGAACGACATATTAATGCAGCTAATCGGAAAATATAATTTTACGCCCTTTCAGGAGGGCTTGAGAAAAACTTATGAATGGTATAACAAAGGAGAATAAAATGTTAAAACTATCAGATGAGGCTTTAGGCGCGGTCATGATGGCCCTACAAAAATCTTTGTTGGAGCAGAGCGATATAGTGCCTGTTTTAAAAGATTTTGATTTTAAAATAGGCGAAGAACAACAATTGTATATTATGAATCCTCCGCTAGTGAAATTAGAACACGACAGCGACGATGAATACCCCATAGATAGTGGGTCAGAATAAGGTGCCTAAATACATTTACAAGTGCACTGACTGTAAAAGTATTGTTGCTATTTATCACTCTATGAGCGATAAAAGAGAAAAATGTGAAGATTGTGGCAAACAAAATTCTTTACAAAAATTACCAACTCAATTTGTTTTAGATATAAGAGAAGCAGATAAAAAAGTTGGTGATATTGTTAAACGCTCGATTGAAGAATTTAAGTCTGATTTAGATAATCAGAAAGAGAAATTAAGTAATGAACTTTATAGCTCAAATGAGTAAAATTATTTTTTTTGTATCAATAATATTGAATGCAATATTATTGATGTACATAGCTGGAGTTGTTCCTTTCCTTTTATATGTTAGTGCATTAATAAACATCTTCTTTCTTTGGTATGTTTACCAGTTTTTGATAGAAAGTAGTAAAATTGAAGATGACATGAATATTATGTTCGAGAGTACAGAAAAGTTTTCTGAACACTTGGAGCAGATTCATGAATTAGAGATGTATTACGGCGATGAAAATTTACAATATCTCATTGATCACTCTAGAGAACTACTCAACCAATATATTGATATACAAGAAAAATATTTTAATATAGAGGTCGATATCCAAGAAGAAGAAGAAGATGACTACGAAGAAGAAAACCCGAAAGAAGAATAATTATTTTACAAAAGTGCATGAAAATGCAATTATAGATTATGCCTTAACTGACGAAAAAAGTATAAGATCAGAATTATATATACAATATATTGGTCCTGCATTTGACGAAATGGTAGATAAAATTGTGTATACGTACAAATTTAATAATTTGCCAAATATCGATTATTTAAAAGATGATTGCAAGCTATGGCTTATAACAATTTTAGACAAATACGATCCAAGTAAAAAATCAAAAGCGTTTTCTTATTTCAGTGTCATAACTAAAAATTGGTTTATTCATAAAGTAAAACAAAATTCTAAAAGATTAAAGAGGGATGTTCAATACGAAGATCTGCCTATAAATTTAGAATCTGATAAGTTAATAACTAAAAACTATTATGAATCCGAGAGGGAGGAAGCCGAGTTTTGGCAGCATTTGTTTCAAGAAATGAAAAGCTGGGAAAAACTTAAGTTAAAGGATAATGAAAAAAAAGTCCTAGATGCCATTAACATCCTCTTTAATAGTATTGACGAAATTGAAATTTTTAATAAAAAAGCTATTTACCTGTATATGCGAGAAATCACGGGCTTGAATACTAAGCAGATTGTAAACAATCTCAACAGGATACGAAAAAGATATAGGATGTTTAAAAACGAATGGGAAAGGGGAAACATATAAATTCACATGCTTTCGTTGAAGAAGCATTTGACAATATTAGAAAAGATCGGGCCCTCGCCTCGACTCTTCTAATAGAATTAATGAAAATTCTGAAACAAGATGAAACCAAACACCAATATTCTGGCCCTGTAGCTGCCAAATATTTAGAAACACTACAAAGATCAAATGAACAGTTGGTGAAGCTGGCCTCACTTATTTCTAAAAAAGAAACGATTGTTGAAGGCCTGTCGCCAGATGATAAATCTGATATTTATGACTTATTACAAGAAAAAAAATGAGGATACAGATAAATGGCGAAACCCAAGCCACCATGGGCCACATACCGAAATTATGATATTGGTGAATTAAACTCTTTAGACGAAGACATCTTTGGTGATTATTACGATACTGATCAAGATATATTTGTTACTTATTCTGAAATGTTACACAGCCGGTATTCTCATGAGACCATAACTAAGAATGGTCCCTATCTGGCTATAGTGTTGAAAGTGCTTTCCGGTCCGCAAGTGAACAACGTAGCATCGACCAACAATGGTAACTTGACAAAGGCTATTAGTTTAAATAATTTTAAGAGTCCACAAACTGAAGAGAAAGACAAAGCTTATAGACCACAGCCAGTTAAAGTAATAGCAAGAATACCAGAAATAGATGCTGATATCGATTTTCCTGATGACGAGGAAGATGAAGCTAGGATGGCCGCTCATGGTGAATTCCACCAAATGAATAATGATAAAATGCTGGAGCAAGTAATTCCAGGATCCTTAATCTGGGTTTCGTATGACAATCTTAATAATACGACTGGATATGATGGCAATCCTGTGGGAAAAATTTTAGGCTTACATGAAGTTGGCTCTTTTAGCCAATTAGAGTCGCTTGTTTCGGCAAAGAGCGATTTTAAGCCGCCTTGCCGATCGCTGAGAGATATGGCTGATCCCGCCGGCGGCCTTTACATAGGCCATACAGAACCAAACCCTGTTTTGTTTCCCGGCCCACCAATACGAAAATTTAAAGGACGCATTAAAACAGGAATATATGGCAACGGTACTGCACAAACAAAGCAACATTTTGGATACAGCTTATTTCTCTCCTCTATCTCGCCTAAATATAATATACCAGGCGCAGCTCCATGGGGCGAAAACGGAGCCTTTACATGGGTTGGCCATTTAAGAGGAAATGGATACTTAGATTTAGTCGATCGACCTATTAGTCTAGGTCGAGAAACCATTATATATGCACCTGGAACATTAGATCTTTCTTCTCCCATCGAGATCAAATATTATCTTCATGATAAGGGAGGTTTTGGCAATGCTTGGATAAACGGACCTAACACAACTATAGAAGATTCAATAACGACGGCAGAAGCAATACTAGAGAACGATTTTAGAGAAAAAATAGGCCCGGGCATAAAAGATTTAATAAGGGAGGGAAGGAATTTTATTTTGGTGATACCCGAGATGTCCTATTCGCGCGGCTTCGGTTCAACCACAGCATCTAGAATAAACGATATAGCTGACGGGTACGACGTCGGCCCGGGCCACACAGGAGATGGAGCGACAACAGTTCGAACGTCGATGGATCTACCGTCTTCCGCCGCTTCGAGAAATTATCTAAGAAGTCTTCCCATCAGTGGCGATAAAGATGTAATGCAAGTTTCTCATTTTTCTAATAGAGAATTCTCTACTTTTGATGGCTCCTACACTGGAGGTCACTTTAATAATTTTCATTATGAAGTTATAAGTGTGTTAAAAAGACATTTTCCCGGAATCGAGGAAAAAATTGGGTATGTATCAGTCATAGCTGATGGCCTTGGCGGGATTGCTTTAGCCGCTATATCAAAAGATCCGATGTCAGTTGGGGCAAAAGATGACGCATGGAGAATGTTTAGGACAACCCCTATTAAAAGAATAGATTTTATAGATACTGGGCTGGATCTTGTGGGGGCTTATTCTTATTTCGAAAACTATCCACCTTCTTATTACATATATAGAGATTTCCTTCTAGCAAATGATAGCGTGGAACTTAATTATATTACAGAATATTTTCCAAACCCCAATGATTTGTTTACTATACTGGGTCAGCATGAAATGTTTGATAAACACAATAAGCCGCCTAGTGGCCTGGGGGAGCGTAAATTTTCTTTTAGTAGTTTTCCAGACGCAGCCGCAGTTGGAAACACTTTTATTAGTTTACACACTGCAAAAAGGGACGCACCTAATATAAAAGGAAAAGTTGGATATGCATTTTCAATGATAAATGATTATGGTAGTAATTTAGCATTACTAAAAAATGATAGTGATGGTTCCATATCACCTTCACATAGATCTGTTCCGGATCACGCAGAAACTTGTAGCAAAACACAAGCTGCAGCCGACGCTGCAAAAATACAAAAGAAAATAAGCGATTTGACAGAAAGAATAGACTTTTTTGAAGGTGTTTTACTAGATTTGCTAAGCAATGGATTTACGGAATATTGTACGGGAGAACCAATAGAGGGATCTTCGAAAGTAGAAGTTTATTGCTCTTTAGAGGGTGGTGTTGCAACAAACAGCTCAAGTCAGTTTTTTGCTGATTATGTCAGTTATATAACAGCCAAAAAAGATCTAGCAGAACTACAGATAATATCTGATTTTGAAGGACAATTACTATCTCACAGTCTTTATAAGCCTCGCCTGGTAGACTTTAAAGAGTGGCTAACAGCTCAATTACCAGTTGCCCAGCTCGGGGCCAACATATTATCAGAAGAGTGGGATAAATTATATGAGAATTTTGATAATGGAGCTTTTACTGAGCAGTTTGTAATCAACGAACTTGGTACCTGGGCTGCTACCATGGCCCAGCCTGATGCATATGAAAAGATCATGCTTAAAGTTGATAATACTATTGACAAGCTTTCTGCGCAAGTAGTTCGTCTAGACCCCGAGTGCGCACCGCCGCCCATAAAGCTTGGAGAGATAACCAGCACCAACGCCCCACCAAAAAATGAAGAGGAAAAAGATCCAACGTGCAGAGGGAAACAAATTATCACTCCCAATAATTTTGATGAAATATATGCTATGATTTCCTACGCTCCAAAGAAGAGTCGTTTTAAGATTACAGGTAAATCTTCCAAGATCCCGACTAGGTTGGACGAAGTTAGTTCCTTTAAGCTTGGCACATTTAAATACCAATCTCGAAGCGCAAATGGGCAGACCACTACATCTGAGAGCCCACCTATTTGGTCATGCCTGACTGATAGATTGGCTGCCGGCTGGACAACTGCATGCAACGCGTCTAACTACACACCGTTTTCAATTGTGAGGGGAATACGTGGATACGAAGATTACAGAGGCAAAACAGCTTATAATTGGGGGATGTCGTTACATGCTTTTGGTATGGCTATTGATATAGACCCCACACTTGCCGGCTACGGGAAAAGAACCAGACCAATGTATAGTGTGTATACTGGAGCCTGGACTGCTGATCTTTTAACAAAACATGGCCAAGAGTTGTATAATCTAGGTGTGTTCAAGACAAAGCCCAGGACATTATTGAAAAATGCTTTTCAGGATGAAAACACCCTAAGGATGGTGGAAAATTGGCGATCTGCCCCCAGCGCTTATAAAGGCCCAGATACCGGTGACAATCCAAAACAAAAAGAAAGATACAAAAAGATGATGTCTGTAGCTAATGGATCTCCTATCATTCCTAGGGGATCAGATCCTACAAAATGGCTAATTACTTTCTGTGAGTCATCAGGCATGTACTGGGGAAATGCTTATTTTTTGAAGAAAAGATATCGCGCCGGCTCAACGTGGGACGAGACAGAGAAAAAGAGAATATCAGAAATATATGGCATACCAAATATAGTTGATAGAATAAAAGCTATATCTTGGTCGACTACATCTGTAGAAGATCATATGCATTTTCAGTTTTGGTCCGGTAAATCAGTTGTTCCATGGCCTCAGATTGTTGCAACGAAGAAGAGGGTGGGGTAAAAAATGGCAAATAATAATATAGTAGCTAAAAATATTACTATTTCAACTAGTAGCGGCGTTAAGACATATTATAATATGGTCTTGATCAATGAAAATACCGGACAAATTAAGTCGGCCATTAATACCACCAGCCTTACAGAGGCCAAGGCGTATCTTGAAGAAGCAAAAAAAGAAGATTCTGGTGTTAGAATTAATGGAACACCCAACGCAGATCCTTTTGAAGATGGTACTTTTAGTATTCAAGAAACTTACGATGTAGAAATAGAAAAAAGCGAGAATAAAGAATCTAGTCTTAATCTGCAGCTAGACAAGGAAACAGCCCAGCCAGGTCATGTTTATTCTAACGATCCCGGGTCTTATAATACTTTTGATCAATTTACTCCTGCTGTCAATACCTCTTTACCAGGTATCGGGCAAAACAGTTTATCACCGTCTTCTATTTTTAATAATTCTTTGTTTGAGAAAAAGGCGCGTGATCTATCTGGACTACCGGAAGAAAAAAGAAAGCAGTACGAAGGGTTAACCGAAGAACAAAAAGCCGAAAAAAACGTTAATGGTGTCTTTGGTTCAAAAAGAATACAAGCCAGAGTAAAGAGGGAGAATACTCCCAGTGAGTTGGTAGTCGGCCGCGGCCCAGACAATAATGCGTTCATTGTTATCGGGAATGATCGATCTTCCAAACCGCATACTGGCTACGGTGGTAAAGGACATACGCAGTGCGATTCAATAGATCTAGTGGCCGGCCTAGGTGGTCACTCCCCTAGAGAGGTTGAAAAAGCCTCCACTGCGAATGGAGAGGTGGTCGAGAGCCAAATAAAAACAAACCCCAACTTTTTTCTAGACTCCGCCCGGGTATATATATCACAAAAAATAGATGTTGACAAAAGTTTTGGAATTGGTGAATTTGGGTTGGCAGAATCAGATTTAAAAGATGACACGAACGACAAAGAGACGGGAAAATATGGTGCAAAGTCAGCTATTGTAACAAAGGCAGACAATGTTCGTATTATTGGCCGAGAAAGCATACGTATTGTAACTGGAACAGATAAGTTCAATTCTCAAGGAGGCGAAGTGCTGGGCCGTAGTGGAATTGAGATTATTGCTATGAACGATACAAAAAAACTACAACCTATGGTTTTGGGCGAAAACTTAATTGAATTGCTAGATACCATGATAAGCCAGATAGAGGCTCTAGCTAACATATGCCATGCAGCAAACAAATATCAGATGAAAATGAACGAGGCCGTGCAACAGCATACACACCTGTCACCATTCTTCGCCTTGCCAACGACACAATCCCCCCAAGCTATAGCCGGCGGTAATCTATGGAATATTGAAAATATGACAAAATCTGAGCTATCAACATTGAAGCAGGCAACCAATTTGCAAGGCATAAGACACAACTATCTTACAGAAAGCGGTGAAAAATTTATCAACAGCCGGCTGAACAAGGTTAATTGAGGAAAATATGGCAGATTATACAGACATCGACGTCCTGGAAACTTTCAATGAGCCCAAAGGCCCCCCAGATATTGAGGAATTAACATCTACTTCTCCTATTGTTAGTGACAAAAATCTGGAAAGCACTTTAAACATAGGCGATTACAAATATTATGTTGGGATGTTAAGGGATCATCGTTTACCAGTTAGGGTTGCTCCTTACAACGATGGCCTAAGCCTTGGATGGTCAGATGCGGGATATGATTTAGATGGACTAAGCGTGGCGATTGGTCACCCTTTGGAGGTCGTAGAAGTCGTTGAAAGCGAAACCGGTACATGGGCCGGCTTTATCTCAGACGGGGAGATACTGTATACAGATGTGGCATATGTCAGGATAAAAGACGGGTATACATGCCCATTGATATCAAGGAAGTTTTCACGCCCGGACGATCCGATATTTTTAACATATATACCTGCAGGCAGTCGTGCCATTTCACCCAAAGACAACCAAAATTGGCTTTCGTTAACCCCTAATGACGTCAGACTAGCATATTATAATTTCAACCAACATAACGAAGAGGTTGTTAATGAAGATTATACTATTGAGGGGGTAAATTTAAATCCGACATTGCGATGTTCTGAGGGGTATTATTATTTTATTTTAGGAGAAAACGCTCGCCAGAGCGAGGCTGTAACCAGTGGCGAGATTTATGGAGAATATAAGTCAGAAGCACAGATAGAAGCCGACAAGTTACAAGAATCTAATAACTCTATTGATAGTTTGAAAGTTGCCGCCTTTAACAACTTATTAGATTATCTAGGGAAAAAAATTCCTCCCGAACAAGAAAACGTAGGGGAAATGCTTAGAAACGAGCACTTTGTCTTATCCGGCCTCAAGGTGAATACTCAGACGGTCGATCCCAATAATCAAAGAGCACTGTTTGCGATTCGGTCTAGCTATGTTGATGCATTACCAGACAAGACCTTTTCAGAGATCTATGATACCACTTCGATGGCGCCCTACAAAGATGGTAAAAATTATGCTTTTGCAGTTAAACTTAATGAATTACCAAAAATATGTGCAGATCTAGTATCTAAATTTAAAGCCGTAAGAAGCAAATTGGAAACATCACGTCTTAAGATCCTTGATGTGAGCGATCTGGAATACGACATCAATATTCAAATTGAACAACTTGAAAGATTTCCAAAAGAAATAAATAATTTTTTGGAAAGACAGTCGTTTCCAGCCTTAACTGACAATTCAGATTTCTCTTTGGCTATATCTGAGGGGACTAGAACTCTATACGACCATATAATACAATTTGCTATAGCTGATAATAACACTATAGGCTGTGGTGTAAGAGAAACAATAGCTTATGTTTTGTTTTCTCCAGATCCTAAAAGCCTGACAGATCCTGAAACACTTGGAAATATAAATTTATTTGATTTTGATCCCTTTATTACTGATGCAGAACTTTATGGAGATTCTGGAATAAAAAGAAGTGCGGTTCACCTGAAAACAGCGCTACCTTATATTAGAGAGGTTTATGACGGAGCATATGGTAGCAGGACTCTGCATCTAATAATGGCCCATAGTAGTATTACTAAATTCTTAAATACTGTTGGAGGAGATCTGAGTTCATATGACTGGGCTGAATTCCTTCAAAAATATTGTGTTCCGCCACTTAAGATATACCCATCAAAAGACCCGCAACAATTCACCTCTGTTGATGATTTGGACTGTGATGAACTAATTCAGCAGTTAAATGCGGCCGGCCCCAACGTTGGCAGACAAGAGAAGTTATTACAAGAAAAATTATATAATAATCCTAGATGTAAAGAAATGTATTTTGAGCAGTTCAAGGACTCAACACATGCCGGCGATCCGTCATTGAGTACCAAGGGACTGGAGGAAGCTAGTGAGGATATGCGCTTAGCATCATCTTCTGGCGCAGGGAGTACTCATACAGAATACATATCAATAATATTTCAACAATTTTTTCATATTTTAGATCCGATGGCGCTAATGTCCCTGATAATGGCTTGTTTACAGAAAAAACTTGGCATACCCCTATCCATCGAGGCCATTTGTGAGGCAGCGATTATAGAGCTTGTTAAAACATTGGGCACCGAGACTATGACTAGTTTGTTGATAACGGCAGCTTTTGCAACCCCACAAAGTGAAGTATCTCAGCGTATACTAAGTGTATTAGGAGATCCTAATTCACCATATTACAATCCCGAAGCTAGGCAGTCCTCCCTAGAAAACGCAGATACGACAGAGGATCCATATGCAGCAGATAGACGTCTAAAACTCGATGAGAGGTATGATGGAGCCCCAATCGCCACTGCATTAGTAGTGGGGGAGATTGATATTATTCCGGACGCAATAGAAGTAATAAGAAACATGGAAAAGGCCGGCCTCGCTATCCAGTTGAAGTTGGCCCAGCGCGCATACGATGTTGATGGGACAATATCTCCCTCCGGAAAGGCCGGCGCATTGGATCCACATGTTGACCAAATGTCTTCTTATTCTCCTGGCGAGGTCTATACGCAGAAAGAAGTAGATTCTGAGACCAATAGATTAAAAGAATTAGGATATACCAGTAGTGAAGTGCAAGCGCTTATGGTTCAAGGTGGATATATGGTACCGGACGAAGTCCAGTGGGGCCTATATGTTAATTATCCAAACTCTTTTAAAGATGCTCCTAGGAGGATTAATTACCAGACTGCTTTAGAGAGCGTAAAGCAGTCTTCTAATTATAATCCTGCAGCTGATGGAGCGGGAGTTATCAAAGACGCCAAAGCATGGCTAGCTTACATGAAAGCGAATGTTGTCGATTTAAGCACTTTGTGTGAACTTTTAGTTGGAGATATATTAGACGGATTAGAATTTTTAATGAAAGATCCCCATGCTTTTCTTGGCGGCTTTGGCGATTGGTGGGAAGACTTTATGAATGCACTGAAAAGGGCATTTAGTTTTAATCTTCCTTCATTAAACTTTCCTGAAAACCTAAGTACAGACAGTCACATGGGAGACTACAGCAAGAAGCTTCTAGACGCTTTGTTATCCATGGTAGCAATGATCTTTGGTGAGATCGCGCAACTTCTTATCAAGGAGGCTTTGGAAAAGTGTTTAGAGGAGAACAACGACCAAGGCCCGTCTATGAACCCTGTTAATAGCAGAAGGCCGGCCTCAGAGACAATCCCCAATATACGAACTGCTGATATACCTAAACTTACTGGCATATCGGATGAAGATGTAATAGGATGGATGAAAGATCTTATAGATAATTTATCAATCGGCCAGTTGTGTGCTCTTCTTAGGGGCGACGCGTCCAAGAAAACATTAAATGCATGCTTATCTAGGACGGAAATTGAATGGCCTCAAATTTACAATGCCGGTATCAATACTATATATGAAATTCGAGTGGCTTTCGAGAAACTAGGGAGAAGTTTACCAAATTTAGATATCTGTAACGTTCTCACTGCCTCTTCGCCTGTTGTTACAGAGGTATGTGAAGCAATATATAACAGCGACGCAAGGTGCGAAGAGCTTCAAAAAGCCGGCCTTACAAAAGAGGAGTGCGATAGACAAATACAAGATGAGTTAAATGATTTAAAAAATAAGCTCATAGATCTCTCTAGTTTGGGGATGTTTGGCATGTCTCCCAGTGCTTCAGGGCAATACGGTCTTCCTTCTCCTTGTTCTGAGGGGGGGTTTTTTGAATTGCCGCCCGGTGTAAGAGACTCGATGACACGAATAACGGATAATCTGTTAACAACAGTAAAAAGCTCTTTAATACAAGACCTATCTTCTTTGGAATTTTTCTCTGTACCCCCTAGAGCAATTTTAGCTGCAACAGATCCAGAAGAAATGAAGAAGGCATATAATATGTTTTCCAATACTCTTAGAAATCCATATTATAAAATTGGTTTTGCCTATATAGGGAATCCATGGAATGTTACTAACTACCCTGAATATGAACATGGTCTTATTGGATCCCACAAAAACACTGGGGCTTTTAAGTGGTACCCATTAACATATAACAAATATTTACATTACGGCGCTATGGCCACAGAAGGCTGGGGTATAGACTGGAAACGATCAGAAAACACAGTAAAAACTCGCAAAGAGTTCCGCCAAAAAAATAGACAAGCAGCTATAAGGTTAATAGAAACGGCCATGGCCGGCGAAGGCGGCGGCCACCTGACTTCGAATCCGTTCTTTTATGGATGGCACCCCTCTGATGATTCAACTTTAACTTGGGTAGAAAATTTTCTAGAAAATGCGGTGCACTTTGAGCCAATGCACTATGGAGCGCTTCTTAAAACAGACAAGGTTTCTCCTGCTAAGGGGTGGACTGCAGCAGAAAATAATAACGCAAAGTGGGAGCTTATTCAAGAACGTTATGACGACCGGCCGCCCTTTAAAGACGCGTTAAACAAAGTAAGAGTGAGAAACGGCGTCGCGCCATCCTCCGCGTTGGCTGACATGGCCGTTGAAGATGGAGAAAAAATAAACCAAGATATAGTGGACATGTTCAAAGAGCCTATTAAACCAATGTATCTAAGAGAGTTGATTCTTGATGTTGAGCAACTTCAGGACATGAATTACAATCCTATAGGGCCTATACCAACATCCTTTCCGGCCTCGAACACAGCGATTGACATCGCCTCACCAGATATTAACCCCATTGGTCTCCCATTATTTGAAATTGACGGCAGCCATGGAAGTGATACGAAGTGGCTAGGCATGTTACGTAATTTTACTGGCTATGATCTTGAATGGAATGATAAGTGGCTTGGCCAGGACGCCGCCGGCGACTTTATGTCTATTGGGCTGCACTTTACAGCTGGCAAGTGGCCCGTACTAGACACGAGCAAAGGCAATGATGGCTTCCGCGGAGATGCCGGCCCAAGCAGCCTGTCAACAAAGGTTCTAAAAGGTCTTAAAGTTTCTCCTGGCTTGGTAAAATTATGGAAAATGTTCAAGCAAATGGCAGACCCAGAATACGAGCCTCCGCAGATTCCAGATCCCACTGACACGGAGTCCGGCGATACAATAGACGGTACACAATCTTTAGATAGCGACTCTACCATATTAAAGACATTTATGCAGTTGACGCTATATGAAGCGCTAGGCCTTGATGCTGAGAGGTGTGGAAGCATATTTTCTAGTTTCGGACCAATTTTACCAGAGTCAATTGAGGGGGTGATTCTCTCCTTCGGAAAGGAGAAGACACGTGTCATCACCGCCCCGGGGAAGCAGGCAAAGACAAAGAGTGACGACATGGTCAGCGCTACAGAGTGGGCGACGAACCAGCCGGGCAATTTAGTTAACAGAGAAACAAATCGTACATACACCCCCCAATATATTGTTTTTAGGCAATACTTTGCAGATCCAGAAAGTCCGTTATCTTTTGAAAAAGAAAAGATGATAGAGTTCTTTTCTTCTGACAAGGATAAAGTGAATACCGAGATGTATAACTCCTTAACTAGAGAAGCGAACTTTAATCAGCATCTGGGCTTTGTTAATGATGTAGTGCCGAATCCAATTTCTACCTATGATCCCGGCCCGGACAAGGTGCGCTCGCAGAAGTCCGACCCCACAGGTCCAAGAATTTATTCTAGAGCGATACATTATGATCCGGATATAATAAAAATTGTAACGTCTTTTACTGAGCTAGCTTCTAAAAAAGTTGCCGGCTTTGATGGTTCTAAAATAACTGAGAAAATATTATCTAAACTCCGGTCGCAAGATAATGCCTCTGAGACTTTTCAGTCTATACTTGGACAGCTAGATTTTGTTAACAAGAAAGACAATTTGATATATCAAAATGTTGCCCTGCCTTTAGAAAACAATATATCTTCTCAATTAGTTAATTTTAGAGATATGTTTAAGTTTGTAAAGGGAAAACTAAATAGCGACGCCGGCGAGTCGCCAGATAAAAACATAGTTGGATCTGAAAATGAAATTGGAAAAGAAAAATATAATTTTAATTTTGGTAAAAAACTAGATTCAGATGTGCAAGATCTTGTACAAGATTTATTTAAAGATGAAAGCGGAGAGACAATAGTAAAAAAGATGATTAGTGATCATCCTGGCTATTCTTCCCCGCGCTATAATCCCCTTAATTTTAAAGCCCAGGTGTTTGGAAAGCTCCTTTCTCGCAGATTTATTGACATGTACAATGATTATAAACCCTCCGAAGCCAATACACTGCTGCTTAATGGTAATTTTGAAAAGACACTCAAACACAGTTTGGCGAACAGTTCCTTTCCAGCACTACAAATGGCGTACGTACACCAAAGCTTTGCAAAATTGAAACATTCCAGGCTTCATGAACGCGGAATGATGAAAAAATTATGGAAAAAAATTCTTAAGAATCCTATAAATTCATCTTCTATAGATCCTAGATGTCTAGACGCCGCCGCTGGTTATACAGCCGCTTCGCGAGATGATTTACAGAATTCAGAGACAGATTTTTTCAATTTAGACGATGTAAAACAAAGAATTTTAGCATTTTATGAAAAATCAATTTGTCATGATGTATATGAAAAAAGCTCTCCGGAAGACAACGCAGCTAGAATAGCTTTGCTTCAAGGCTGTGTTATACTTTTGGTAAAAATATATACACTGGAGGTATGTTTAGCTAGCCTCATCGCATGGGATAGCTACGACGTTTCCGATGTTGTTAAAGAGGACATCCTTGTAAAGATAATTATTAAAAATATTAAAGAAGATATTAACTTAGATATGATTGCCTATATTGCAAATGATGTTTTACGAAAAGAAAAGGGTTTATCCGATGTTGAAATGGCTCATCAAAGAGGAAAGCAGAGTGGTTTAGAATATCTAGTGAAGGCAGAAGGTCAAAATGTAACAAAGACAATAAAAGGAATGTTTATAAATTCGATACCAATGACATCGGATTTAAATTTAGAAATTTTAAAAAGCTCCAATGTTGACGTTGATAGCGTGGCTAAAAAAATATGGTTTAGTGACGACCCGGCTCAGCAACAAATATCAGCGTCAGCCAAGACGGCAGAGATCGCTGCATTTTATGACCAGACTGGACAAGACTTTATTATCGATGCAAGATTTGGATCAAACATTTACACGATGAATTATGGAGACGGCGCAAAACACCTTGCTCCCAGACACGATGACGAGGATGCCTCTGCGCCGAGTGGTATAGGTACTGCAGTTCATGGAACTTTAGGTACTATTGATTTGTTTGATAAAAAAACATGGGATTCTTCTGATCGTATAAGACAAAGAAACAACAGAAACTTCCTTCATTCGTTGCCAATGAGTCATCGAGGTGACGCATTCTTGTACAACAATACTTGGTTAGATATTCCTGGAGCTTGGGCCGACGACGACAACCAGCTTTCTGCTCAAAATTCAAAAGAAGCTGAGATTCAGCCGCTCCTCGACGCTAAAGAGGAGCTATATGAATCCGTTTATCAGGCCATCAAGGCTGACTGGAATCAAAAGCTCTCTGATTCAACCTCCAACCGCACGTCGGCCATGGTCGCCATGTCGCAGGCCTACACGACATGGCAACTAGAACTCGCCACCGCCGAGTTAGAGGAAGGTATGAGCTTGTGGTCGGAGGGCTATTACAACGACGCCCGGGCTGCGTATGAAGCGGCCAACGCCGAACACGGCGCCTTCATAAAAGAGCGCGCTGAAGTCTTTGCCGCACTGGACGCGGCATATGAGGCAAAACATGCATCCGGTGACTTCGGCGCCGCGGCCAACAAAACTCTTTTTGACGCCTATCAAGAAGAACCTTTCTTCGACATTGATGCGCCTGACTGGTCTGAATTCAAGGTGTTGAACAACCGAAGAAAGAGCGTTTTTGAACGCAGCACAGCTTTCACAAAGGAGAACTTTGTAGAAAACACAATGGGGACCGACCTTAATAGATTATTGGGAAATGTAATCATCCAACCTTATATGAAGGTTACACACATATCAGAAGATGAAAAAGATAACTACTGGTCTAATATGAGCACCAGACATTCATATGAAGTCGACGGCTCCGATACCGATGAACATGGAGAGCCATGTGAGCCAGATTATACCTATTCTTCTGAATTTAATGCAAACCATCCTGCAATAAGAGCAGCCCTAGACATGATATTATCCACTTTAGACGAGGGTAGTAATGTTTTTAGGTGTTATATGCTGGGATACAATGGAAAGCCGGCTTATATCCCAATATCAGCATGGAGTCATTTTTATAACACAATTTTTGTAAAAAGAGTTATGAATTTTGATTCTCCCGCTTTCCCGGAGTTTAATCCTTTAAAAGATTTGTATAATAAATACGGCTTCCAGTTAATCTGCAAGAAATACAAAATTGGGTTGAGAATGACTTACTCAGTGCCAACAGATAATTTTGATAACTCTATAAACACCTCAAGTCGCAAAATAAAGAACGTAATTGAAGCCGCTTTCACGGGTCAGGAAAAAATTAAAGGGCTGAAGGCATGCAAATCATTGTACGTACAAAGGCCTTATTTCTATCAAGGCAGCAGCCAAAAAAGAATAATGACAGAAATGCACATTCCTATTGCTGAGGTTGAAAGGGAAGTTAGAATACAAGAAGACACAGGAGGCCTTACAATTGAAGGAGACGAGCGATTATTTAGTTTAGAAGAAATGGGTTTTTGGGCGCCTGGTGTGTCTAACATTGGTTGGAATGCCAAACTATCAGAAGTAGTTACAATAGAAGAAGAGAAATTTAAATATTTAACAAAAACTCCTTATACATTCTTTTATAAATACCTTGCGCAAGATCTTGTTAAGGATTTAAAAAATTCTCCAGAATTTAAACTAATTTTTGATCATTGTTTACCTCTTCGAAGGTATATGACACTAGGATTTGTCTACGCTTCTGACGGGTTATCAAAGTTTATTACAGAACCGACTGATGTTTTAGATGAGACCAAAAAAAGAATTTTGATGATTATTCAAAACATAATGAGTTCACAAGATTATAAATTTGTCCCAGACGACGTGATGTCCTCAATGGGCGATATAAGTTTGAGAGGCATGGGTGGCACGACAGGCAAAGAGCCTGATATGACAAAGCTTATATTAAAAATAATTTATAAAACGATGTTTATGATTCTCAAGGGCTTTGTTGAATTAACAGATCCTGCCGTTATAATAGCAAAACTTATTATTGATATAGCTAACGCTGTGGTGACGACTACTTTATCACTTGTGGAGCAAGGCCTGACTATAGCCAAGCAGGTACAGCAGGGAGTGAAGATAGCAGGTGACACCGCGCTACAAACTGCCTTAATGCAACTTAAAGTTGCTGCTAGTATGGTGGATGCAGCTAAATCTAGTATACCAGGTGTTGGAAGTTTCATAGAAATAAATACTGATAACATTAATGAGAACTATACCCCGACCGATGAAGCTGTATTAAATATTAATGGTGTCGACGATAACGGCGAAATAGAAGAGGGGTCGGAATTTAAAACTGTTTATGATGGATTAAGTGCAGTCGACAAAGAAACTGTTGATAGATTTATAGAACAATTTTTAAAAGTTAATTTGCTTTTTGATACATTTATTGAAGCAAAACAATTTTTAGATGAAGCCAACCAGCTCCTAGAAGATGCGACCAGTGCATTAGACACTTTTAAAACGGATGCCAAGGAGACTCTAGAAGATCTTTTTCAGTCTCCTCTCTTATTACCTGGTTTATGGGCTGCAATGTTGCCCTCAATGATACCTTATGGCGGCGGGATAATCCCGTTTCCATTCTTTGCTGGCCCGCCGAGTACCATTCCTGGTATGATTTATATTGCGTTACTACTTATAGATGCAATAGAGCAGAAACAACATGATGACATCTTTGGAGCAGATCTAGATTGCGATGACCAGCTGTAGAGGGTAGAAAGTGAACGGAATAGGACCAGAATTACCACTTCATAGAGATATTAAGCACGGGGCATTCGCTCTTATAACCTCTTACAAAAAAGAGGTTCAGCAAAATTTTAAAAATTTGCTTTTAACTTCTCCTGGCGAAAGAATGATGAACCCGGATTTTGGTGTGGGCCTTAGGAGATTTTTATTTGAACCTAGAAATACCTTAATACCACAAATCAGGCAAAGAATTGAACATCAAACTTCTAAATATCTGCCTTATATTAGGATAAAACAGATTAATTTTAATTCTGGAAATGAGGAATCAGCTTTACGAGAGGAAACACATACTTTATCAATAAAAATAGTATACGATGTTCCTAGTATGGGCATAAATACTTCTATTATTTTAGAGAGAGAGGATATCAACTAGACAATGACTAAAAAAGACAAAAAATTAATAAAATATACAGACAGAGATTTTAGCTCAATAAAAGACTCTCTTGTTCAATACACAAAGAGGTACTATCCGGATGTTTTTAGAGATTTTTCTGAAGCTTCTTTTGGCTCATTGATGTTAGATACTGTTGCATATGCAGGAGATATTTTATCTTTTTACTTAGACTATCAAACTAACGAGTCTTTTTTAAATACTGCGATCGAATACAATAACATTCTAAAACTAGGAGAACAAGTTGGTTATAAACAACCCTTGCGTCCTAATTCTTTTGGATTGGTTTCGTTATATATACTGGCGCCTGTCGACGCAAATGGAGTAGGGCCCGATACTGACTATCTGCCAATTTTAGCCAATGGGACTAAATTTTCTGCTGACGGAGGAGAAGTGTTTACTTTAATAGAAGATGTTGATTTTGGCAACCCTAACAATGAAATTGTAGTAGCAACCTCCAATACTGGTGACGGTGCACCCACAGCATATGCAGTAAAAACTTATGGACGCGTCATATCAGGTAGAGAAGAGAAAGAAGAATTTACTATAGGCTCTTTTTCTAGGTTTTTAACATTAACGCTTGCAGATCCAAATATTTCTGAGATTGTTTCTGTTGTTGACACTGAAGGCCATGAATATTTTGAAGTAGATTATCTTTCTCAAGATACTGTTTTTAGAAGTGTTGTCAATAAAGACCCCCTCACGCGTGAGTATGTACCAGATATTATTGTAACAACCTCAGTTCCTAGAAGATTCGTCGTAACAAACAAGGATGGATCAGCTCACATTAAATTTGGTTATGGTTCTGAGTCTTCTTTAAAGATTGATAATCTTTCTCACCCCTCAAACGTAATACTTAAGATGCATGGCAAGGACTACGAGCAAGACACTTCTTTTGACCCTTCAAAATTGGTTGAATCAGATAAGTTTGGTATTGCTCCAGCGAACACCATTATAACTGTCACATACCGGACCAACTCGCGCGAGAATGTCAATCTAGCTTCTCGTACTATGACTAACGTTATAGATCCAATATTACTTTTTGGATCGGATGCTACAGTAAGCTCTAGAATTGATTTTGTTAGGGACAGCTTAGAGGTGGTAAACGAGGAACCTATAATTGGTGATACTAGCTTGCCCACTGTCAGCGAATTAAAACAAAGAATTAACGATACTTTTTCTACGCAAAATCGTGCGGTAACTGCAGACGACTACGAAGCCTTAGTTTATCGAATGCCATCAAAATTTGGTAAGATTAAGAGAGCAAAGATTTATCGCGATCATGATTCTTTTAAACGTAATTTAAATCTTTATTTATTGTCGGAAAACTCTAATGGCCATGTGATTAATAGTAATCAGGTGTTAAAAAACAACGTTAAGACGTGGATAAATCAATATAAAATGATTAATGATACGATAGATATCTTAGATCCAAGAATTATTAATATTCATATTGATTTTGTTGCTGTAGTAGATTATTCACAAGATAAATTTGAGGCCCTAAATATTGCAATAACAGAAGTGCAAAAAATGTTTAGAGAACAGATGGACATCAATCAACCGATATATATTACTAAAATATATGACATTCTGAATAACACAGAAGAAATAGTCGATATAGCAAGCGTTAAAATAACAAATAAAAGTGGTGGCCTATATTCTGATGAAACTTTAAATATTAAAGATTGGATCTCCAGTGACGGAAGGATTTTATACGCGCCTCAAAATGTTATTTACGAGTTAAAATATCCAAATACTGATATTAAAGGAACTATTAAATAATGGGTATAAAAAAATATATTGCTAATAAGGACAATACTATTACAAATGCTTATGGCGTGGATCTCTCTACCCGCGCCACCGGTTCAAATATGGGCGCCGCTGATATACTTGAGACGTTTTCAATTTATGGGCAACAGACAACCTCATCTGCGGAATCATCTCGTATATTGGTACAATTTCCCATAAGTACTATATCTTCTGACAGACTCGCTGGTACCATTCCTGCATCAGGTAGTGTAAGCTTTTATTTAAGAATGTTTAATGCTAGACATTCAGAACAGCTTCCTAAGAATTTTACTGTAAATGTGTTAGCTGTGTCTCAATCGTGGCAAGAAGGCCATGGTTTAGATATGGAGAGCTATACTGATAAGACAAAGGATAATATTGAGGGCTCTAATTGGGTTAACAGAAACTCAAATCCTGTTGCTAGCTGGGGCGCCCAAGGCGGTGTATATCACTCTTCGTCTTACGTGGCCGACGAGACAATGCCTAATTATACTTTTACTTTTAATGAGGGGCACGAAGATCTTCTTGTTGACGTAACATCTGCTGTTGAAGAATGGATCGCGTCGACACAAGAAAATTATGGATTTGGCATACATTTAACTTCAAGTTTCGAAGCATATGTTGCAACAGCTGAATCAGGCGTACCACAAAACACAGATGGTGCAAGAAAGAGCACATATACAAAAAGATTCTTCTCTAGGTCAAGTGAATATTTTTTCAAGAAGCCTGCGATTGAAGCGCGCTGGGATTCTAGAAAATCTGACGACAGAGGCAATTTTTATTACAGCAGCTCTTTGGCGCCTGCGCAGGATAATTTAAATACAGTTTATCTTTACAATTATGTAAGAGGACAGTTAAGAAACATACCAGATGTTGGCACTGGCCAGCTTTTTTTGAGCATATATTCTGGCTCTGCCAACAATACCGCCCCTTCTGGCTCTAAACTGGCTTTAAGTGCCGGCGGAGGTGTACCAGCCAATGGTGATCTCACCGTGACCGGCGGATATGTTTCAACTGGAATATATTCTGCTTCTTTTGCTTTTACGGGATCAACTAGTTTAAAGACAATATATGATGTATGGTCTGGAAGCATCGGCAATGAATACTTTACTGGTTCGATTTCTCCAGTATCTTTAACATCTCCGGGCTGGAATTCGGCGCCCCAATACGAAACAAAAATAACAAATTTAAAATCGGCATATACTAAAGATGAAAACCCGCGGTTCAGGGTCTTTATAAGAGAGCGTAATACTAGCCCAACAATATATAATGTTGCTAATTCTGAATTACAAGGAGTTATTATTCCTAGCGCTTCGTTCGAGGTCCTGCGCATGGTAGATGAAAGAACTGTTATACAGAATTCTACAGGAAGCTCAGACTACCATACATTCCTTTCGTATGATGTATCTGGTAGTTATTTCGACTTAGATATGTCTTTGCTAGAACCTGGCTACATGTACGGCATTAAGTTTGCTTTTCATACTTCAGATGATTGGAGGGAGTCCAAGAAGGTGTATAAATTTAGAGTCGAGAATAATTAATAATATAGTTGGGAATTTTTTATGGGTATTAAAGATCTGTTTAACAAAGGTTATTCTACGAAGCTTCTAAAGAATCATACACGGGATACTCTTAGAGAAGAGGTAGAATCATTTAGATATATTGATTCTTATTCGAATAAACGCGATCGATTTGTACCTGATATAGATTTAGGCACCGCTTCTAATTTTGCCCGCTTCGGTTTAGCTGAAGAATACTATGATACTGCGATTAAACGTATTTATCAAACATATCCTTATGATGGCTCGCAAGCAGAGAAAATTGAATGGGAAAATGAAAGTACCTATTTAGACCTTTTCATATTTGAAAACGAATATCCAAGAACTAACGGATTTGTAACTTTTAATAGTGGCTCCAACACATATACTAGCACACAAGAACTTAATATTTATAGCAGTAGCGCCCCGCAATATATTTTTATAAAAGGTGGCCCTCACGCGGATCCAGGCGGTGACTACAAGAGTGATTTTTCTGCCGGCCCATCAAAAAGTGGTATATCAAAAGCTAATATATATCACACAGGTAGCCAAAGAACAAACAATTTAGAGCTTGATCTAGACAAGGGTGTCACTATAGAATTTTGGATGAAAAAAGACGGCTGGGCATCAACAGACACAACCAAAACAGAAAACTTTTTTCACTTAGCAAAGTCTGGCTCGACTGGAGAAGCATATGGCCAGCAATTAAGAATATCGTCCAGAGGAAGCAGCAATCCTCAAAACGTCGATTTTGAAATTCTTTCCGGCTCAACTCAGTTACTTTTTACACACAATGTTGGATCTGCAACACTTATAGCTGATAGCACCTGGCACCATTACGCCTTTACAGCCAAAACACAAGGAACTAGTACAGTATCCAATCTATATGTCGATGGTGTACACAAATCAACAAAAGAAGATAATGAAACAATCAATGCTATTGGTGGAACAATGATAGCAGCTCTTGGTGCTCTTTGCCAACCTGACGAACGTGGTAGCGCTCAATATGGTGATTTAGGTTGGGGTAATATTGTTTCTGCCTCTTTCGATGAATTCAGATATTGGAAAACAGAAAGAGACGGTCAACAGATAGGCAGATACTGGCGAGATCAAATAGGCGGAGGTACAAATACTGATAATGTAAAATATGATGATGTATCAAACTTTGTTGACCTTGGTGTCTACTATAAATTTAATGAGGGCATAACTGGAAACTCTACGACTGATGCCACAATATTAGATTATTCTGGTAGGATATCTAACGGAACTTTTGTAAATTATAATTCTTCAGAATCACGAAACACCGGGTCCGCTATTGTTATATCGCAAGCTGCAACAAAAGAATTTAAAGATCCAATTATTTATTCCTCTCATCCTGAAGTCTCTTCTTTATATACTAGTAAAAAACTAAGTGGCTCTTTCCACGATCATGAAAATTCAGTTTCATTATACCGCTCTTTGCCAGGGTGGATTATGGAAGAAGATGAAAAAGAATCTAATGAGTTAAAATACTTGACTCAAATAATTGCTAGCTATTTTGACGATTTATATCTGCAAATACAAGAATTGCCTCGTTTAAAAGATATAAATTACCCAGAAGACAAAAAATATGAAAAAACATTACCATTTGCAGAAAGACTTCTCACCACTAGGGGGTTTGACCCTCCGGAGCTTTTTGCCCATGCTTCTGCTCTAGCTAAATATCTTGAGAGGGATGAGAAACAGCTGTTTGAAAGAAAATTATATGAAGTAAAAAACATAATATATCATAACATATACAATAATTTATCTTATATACAAAAATCCAAAGGGACTTTCAAGTCATTACGTAATTTTTTGAGATGTTTTGGTGTAGATGAAGAATTAATTAAATTAAATATTTATACCAACGACGACACATATGAATTTAAAAATAATCATACCAACATAGCTGTACGTAAAAAATATTTAGACTTTGATGATTCAGAGACAAGATATGGCGCAAATGGCGGTTATGCAAACTCTTTTACTGCAACTGCCTTTCAGACCGCATCTGCAGATTCAAATTCTATATCTTATGTGCCTGGGATCCCATCTGCTTCTATGTCTGGGTCTTCTTTAACGCTAGAAACAGAAGTTATTTTTCCAAAAAAGGAACTAGGCGATAAACATTTTAATATTTTACCTTATTCAACTTCTTCTATAATCGGTCTGCATGCTGTAGTAGCATCTAATACGGATTTAACTTGTGATCCGGATGATAAAATTAATTTTAATATTGTCGCCACCAGACCTGATAATGATAAAAGAAGTGTTAAATTTGGTATAATTACTTCGGGGTCAAGCAATATTATATCAGATGCCTTTTCTACTGACACGTATAATAGAGTATACGACAACGAAAAGTGGAATTTAGCATTTAGGCTCCGGCCTACAAAATCCCCCTTGGCAAACTTAATTAGTGGCAGCCTTCTAAGTTCTGGTTCGGCATATACTTATGAGTTTTATGGTGTTAATTACGTTTCTAATATTTTACAAAATGAATTTACTATATCTGGTACCATGAGTTTGACCGATGCATCTAAATATTTTACTAAAAATAAAAGAGTGTTTATGGGTGCAGCCAGAAATAATTTTACCGGCAGCACTATAGCATATTCTGATGTAAAAGTCTCTTCCACTAGAATGTGGTACGATTATTTAGATAACGAGACCATCCGCGCTCATGCTAAAAATGCTAATAGTTACGGAGTTTTGAATCCATATAAATCTTCTAATTTGACTGTTAGTAATAAGCAATTATTTGATAAATTTATACCACAAATTGATACATTGCTCTTTCATTGGGGCCTGGACAATGTAACTGGCTCAGATGCTAGTGGACAATTTATGATACCGGATTATACATCCGGCTCGGCAACAGACGTTGCTAATGAGAGATATGGATGGTTCAGTAACATAAGTAAGCGTAATTATCCTGCTACAGGATATGATTTCGTTTCTGCCTCTGGCTATAGAGACCAGGCTGTTGACGTAGAATATGTGCAGACAGCCAAGCAAAAGCTTCCGGAAGTCGCTAACAGCGATGATATGGTAAAAATCCTCAATAAGCAGGATGATCTTGTCTTTACCAGAGATACAACATATGTACAGCATTTATTGTCAGTAGAAAAAAGTATGTATCAGATTATGTCTGAGGAAATGTTAAGATTTTTTGCTACTGTTGTGAACTTCAACAACATGGTCGGTGAGCCCTTAAACAGATATAGGCCTCACTATAAAAGAATGGAGAAGCTTAGGGAATTATTCTTTGAAAGAGTTGAAAATGAGCCTGATTTAGAAAAATTCATTGAATATTTTAAGTGGATTGATGATGCAATAACAATCATGATAGGACAGCTTATACCTGTTTCTTCTAATACAGTAGAATTATTAAGAAATATGGTCGAAAGTCATATTTTGGAAAGAAATAAATATTGGAATAAGTTTCCTACAATGGAAGTTAACATTCCAGAACCTGTTGGCACTATGCACGCTATTGAAGAGCTGAAATATAATTGGCGTGTTGGCCATGCGCCAGTAGGTGCAGATCAAAACACCAATCAGAATACGAATTGTTTATGGTGGAAAGAAAGAGCCGACCGCGACGACGTTCTGACTTCTGGCGATACAAATATTGACTCAAATAAATCAGTTATTTTGAAGACCATAGTTACAGAAATTTCTGGTGCTACCGCAAAACTAATGGACAATGGTACTGCATATCAAGAAAGCTACTACCCCAACAGAAGCCTGAGGAGAGTAATAGACTTAGAAACCAATCGTACTCTCAAACTAAAAGGAGGGTCTAATCCTCATCGCAAACAAAAACATGATTTTTATAAAAATGTAACGAAATGGGCCAGTGACGATGACTTTATTTTTATAGACATGGACAACGAATTAGCCAAGAAAGACTGTGATGACAAGTTTGTTCCTGATGAAACAAATAAGAAGCGCGTTAAAATGACAGTCCTGACCATGCCGGCCCACCAAATTACATCTTCTGATGGGTCAGCGACTGGTATCAATGATCAGCTTTCAACAGATGGGAAGGCAGATTTGTTATTACCATTTGGTATATATTCTTCTTCAATTGATACTGGTTATCAAGGCTTATATGCTGATCAATTTAAAATTGATTTCACCAACATGCATGATGACAAGTATGGATTCGATGCAGAAATACCAATGCAAGGGCCGTTTGCTGAAAAGTACGTTGGGGGGATGCAACATAGACACATAGACCTCAATGAGGGGCCTGATGTCCCGTTAACGAGACCAGAAGGCTGGCATTTACAAGAGTTTTTGAATTTAGGGTCGATAGAATATATATTATATGAGGGTTTTGGGCGGGCAACAACATCTCCTTCTACAGACACCAAAGTACTAAACCTCCCAATGGGCTCCTGGGGAACCTCTGCGCCTCCCACCAGCGCAACCGGACTTCTTGATGATAAAAAAACAGAACCAAGCCCGCATGAATATTGGAGAAATGGCGTCAATGCAGATAATGAGTGGTCGTTCCTAAGTGGCCAGACCGCTACAGCAGGTACAGGCCCTAATTCTGGCAAATACATGTATTGTGAGGTATTGCCTTCTAAAGTGGGACAGACATTCGGAATAGTAACTCCATTAATAGATTTAACTGAAGTTGATTCAGGCTCTAACGTGACCCTTTCCTTCAGTTATTTAATGTATGGACTTCATATAGGGAGTTTAAAAGTACAAGCCTGTAGATACAAAAACTTTTCTAGAGGCGTGGAGGACCTGTTGGTTGACTGGAACGCGTCCACCTCCGGCGGCCAAAGTACTGTTCTTTCTGGGCAGCAACACACCAACGGCTCTGACACTTTTTCGGGGGCCTATATAGCCAGCACGACTTATGGCAATGGGCTAGCCAATTGGCTTGGAAAAAGATTTTATATAAGATTTTTCTATACTGCCGGCATCACACAACAAGGCGACATTGCGATTGATAATGTTATTATGTACAAGGGATCAGGAACAAAACAGGATTCCTTTAAATTATTTAGTCCAACTCATGACAATCACCACAGACCAAGCGCAATACACACTCGTCAAGAATACGCAAAGCGTCCCGTAAATATTCGTAATATTCACATGACAGGAAACGCTTCAAATACCTCTACAGTAGCAGGAAATTTCCTTAATAGGTACGAATATGTTAATACCATCAGTCCAGAGTCTAATGATCCATTTTTTGTTAAGAATACCAGTCAAATTGCTGTAACATCATCAGAAAGAGTGGTTATCGCGAAGATAGAAGACCTGCTAAAACAAACACCTGGAACTGTCCGTTCAACGTCGTTTATTTCTGGCACATATGTTGACTATACCCTCCCAAATCGATCATATATTTCAGGAACTGTTAAAAATAGATCGAGAATAATGTCTAGATTCACTTCCCATGGCGGTTATGAAACTGTATCTCGTGGATTCTTGGACCCCGCGCATGAAACATATTCTGCGTATAATGCAATGACATTCAGAAACATGTCAATGCGACAAGTATATAATACACAGCTACAAGCTCATTGCGGTAAATTTGGTGTTAGTACGCACGACGCAACAACAGCTAGAGTATATGGATCAGAAGTTATAGGAACTATTCAAGCTGCAGACTATACCCTGTCTGGCGATGCATCAAAGCATAAAATTCATAGAAATAATATTGAAAGATTAGAACTTACTGATTCAGATGTGGATATCGCTTCTATGACAGCCGTTACAGCATCGTACTATGATAACGGCTTTGTTTCTCATATGATTCCAAGAACAGACAAGCAATATAGATGGATAACAGGATCATTAATTTAGGGTATAATCTAATTATATGGAAGGATTGAGGTAAAAAATGGCAATAAGCGGATCATTAAATTTTATAAGTGCTAGCAATCTGGGTAGTTACAAAGTCGGCTCCGGGCGCCGCCGCGGCATCACCCAGGGTCAGGGCGCCAACTACGATTTTATACCAGATGATTTTGTTGGTTTAAATACAAATATAAACGAACCACTGTCTTCTAGCGAAAATACTCTAGGGTATGAAAATCAAATATGGAATTCCACAACAGATTTTAATTATAAAGGCGGTCTTATTACTCATGTAGTTGCTAACACAAGTGACCAACCAGGCGATGCGGGAATATTAAACGCCCTTCTTCTGCATCGCAATGGTCCGTATGGGCACCCTATGTGGAAACACTGGAGAGGAGGCCAACATCCTCTAGCTAGATATTATAAAAGAAATAATCTAATTTCAATTGATATTAATAATCCAATACCTAATACATTAGCTAATGCCAGTACTACACAGAGGTATGAAGAAGTAACAAGGGAACTTCACTCAGCCGAGGCATCACAAAAAATAGAAAGTTTATATGGTCCGGATAAGTTTGCAATACCAGTAAGTAGGTGGATTGGAGCTAATTATGTCGTCGAGAACCCTGATTCTTCTGAACACTTAAATAGATTATATAATAGCAATATTAATTTAAAACAATTTTATGAGCCAGTGTTGGTAACCAAATACAAGCCCCTTACTTATATGGTGGGTACCTCGATGGTCGTACGTCAGTCTCTGGTTAATGAAGTGTCATTTTTTTCTAATCCTGAAATGAATGCAACGCTAAGAATATCTTCTGGAGACCCACTTACAGGCTCAAAACCGGGTGACGTGCCTCAGAGAAAATTAAAACATGAGCAATATTTATTTTTTAAGGATGCCACAGGTAAGCTCGCCTCTGCCTTTGTATATTCAGAAAGACTATATCCTAGAAGTATTAATGCATATAGGCCCTATAAATTAAAAAGAGACAATTACGAAGAAGCTTCTTCTATGGCAAATATGTCCTCCGACCTAATCCCATCCGGCTCAAAAATGTATGATAAAAAGCCTGGAAAAAGAATAAGTTTTTGGAGGGACCAACAGGGCGGCGGCGCTGCATCCGCCGTGTCTAATGGGATAACTAGGATGCGCACCGACGGCGCTGCAAAAAATTCTCTTTTTATTAACGATACGGTACCGTTTTATGGATCTGAACCAGAAGATACTAGATATAAGAACGCTGATACAAACACTACAGTGCTTACATCTTCTGTGTCTAGTTATTGGACCGCCTCAGCAGCTGCTTTAATGAACACGGGCTCTAGGCAGCTTTTTGACACGCTGGTCGGTGACACCCCCTGGAATAACCGTGTTACTTTTTCGATGAACGGTGTTGTTGCAAGTCAACACAACGTTATGACGGGTTCAGAAGTAGACTTGGGAGAAATCCCCGGTATACAGCCATACGGTGCTTTTATTCAATTAGAATCATATCAGCCATATGAATTAAGCGCCTTGAGTATGTGGCCACTAGACCCACGCCAGGATATATATGAGAGGCCAGTTTATCTAACATCTAGCATTGGCGGCCGCGGCACCCATATAGGGCTTACTCCTCATCGCGCCGGCTATCCTTATTTTAGTAAAACCGGCTCTTATGTTAGTGAGTTGGGCGAAGATAACGCGGCAACCAAGAAGCCCACAGTTATTACTTCGAGTATATACAATCTTAACACTGGCTCAGCCGGTGAACTAGTTTATAGCACAAAACCAACTTTGTTCTTTTATAGAACAGGCAGCGCGGAGACGAACCTAGATGGTTACGGTATGGGCAAAGCTTCACCACAATATTTGCGACATACTTTTCCATATAACTCGCCATTTTATGCTACAGACAAAATACGAGGAGTTGATCCATATCATAATTCTTATAATGCATTTATTGGTAACGAACTCAAACATCTTGGTAGAGATTACACGATCATACCTGAATATAACGCGTCGGATCACCTAGAAGAGTACTTTACTTCATCTGGTGAAGCACCTAGGATTATGAGTCAAATGCGACGAGATATCGGACTTTTTGAAGTGCAAAACTATAAGCAAGTTGTGTTTACAGACAATCAAGTGAAGCTTTTTTTACCAACCTTAGCTGATGACACCGACCAGAACCCTTTGAATTATAGTTCTCATAAGTTTGACTTTTTAGAGATCCACGGCGCCGTTGTTACGTCTAGTGCACAAAATGATTATGTAAAAAACGCAGCAATTGTTGCAGACAAGCCAGGAAGGTACAGGATACATATAACTAATCTTAATAATCTGATTAATGGACAAACGATAACACTTAGAGCCACAGACGGCGCTGAGAGAACTTATACGGCAGCTGCTGCAGAGGACGCCAACGCTAGAGAATTTCTCAATGACGGGTCACGAACCGGCACTCTTTCTAGTTTAAGAAACGTCATAAGCATAAGAGATAGCGATTACTTCACTGCGACGTACAATCCCGAGCTGGCGGCTTGGATGCAGGAAAACCTTGCCGGCAACCAACACCCCCTTCAAGTGTACCAAGTCACCGCCGGCGAAGAAGCGTGGGCTGGAGATCTGCCGGCCTCGGGCTTAAATCAATTAGGCGGCACCAATGTCGAATATAAGAACGGGACAAACAAGATAGTTTCAACACCCAGCGAGTTGTTAAAATATAAAGATGTATCTGACCCCGAAGGCTCTTCTTCATTGTTCGATGTTACAGAAACTGGAAGTTATGGGAAGTACGGCGCTTCTTCTACAAACCACTGGGCCCGAGATCGACAAGCAGCTAAATTTGCATCTTTATTCGGAGAAACAGACACTCTTAAAGCTTTTTCCAATCTGATGAGCTTTGACAATGGTGAGGGATTTAAAAATGGTAAGAATACTATCCCATCTAAGATTACGTTTAGGGCCAACACCATCAAAAAAATGCGCATTAGAGATGGATTTTACCCTGTTACTAGAACAGTACAATTAGCGGCGCAATTTGCAGAAGCTTTCTTACATGACTCCGGCCCGGGCCGCCGAATTCTTCAAGGTAGTCCACCGCGGTCTCATGATCATAATCCATCATTAGCAGTCAGCTATCAAAGCGGCTCGTGCTACGGAGTTCCAAACCAAAGAACACAAGCGGCGATGATAAAGCAGACTTTTCTAGAACCCCTCTTTGGCCCGGGCCTATTATATAATTCTATCAAGTCCGGCATTGCTGTTGATTGGCCAATGTACGCGCAGGACGTTGGGATTATAAACAAACAAAATGTGCCAGTTTATTATATGCCTACGGACTTCTATAGTGGAGACAACGTGACGTCTGCTGTTTCTTCTACTTTTAATTATGGTGGTGCGTACATGATGGGAAGCTCTAGATGTTATCCATCAATCTTAGCAAACGCCCCCTCACATCGTTTGCCCTTTGCAGCTTTATACGGTTTGTTAGATGGCAAAATGAATCTCTTGGCAGATAGGAACCTGTTTCTACCTTCTGATTTTGTGGACCTAGATCGTAGAACAGCTGAAGGACGATCATGGCATGAAGGTGGTTTAAACAATGCTCTCCATGCCGGCACAGGTGCGATCGCAGACAATGCCGGCGCCATCTTTAAAACACTAGGCAAGGCCGGGTTCAATCAGCCGCATTATGAGAACAACGCAAAAGTTTTAATTTATAATTCCTCAATGAATAACTTTCTAGCTGAGATGATGGACTTCTTTTTAGCTGACGCCGAGAAGTCCGTGGATATGAACATGCCGGCAGGTATAAAATTTCAAGTTATTACTCCTAACAGAGCCGCGCCGATTACTGATGTGATACCCACTCTAGATGAAAATAAAAAATATTTTATGGAAATTGGTTTAAAGATGGGGAATCATCAAATAATATGTGAAGGCCCACGCCGCGCCGGACTCGCCGGTACCGCGTCAACGAATGTCGGACTTGGCGCTTACGGATCCACAATGAGAGGATATATATATGGTCCTCCGATAGAAGTTGTGGCAGCCAACAACGCGACCGCGCGCGAGACACCCTTGGCCGGCACGTCATTTTCCAAGGCTAATCAACAGCTGTTTTTCAATGAAGTTACATTAGCTCAAAATGATTACGAAATGTATTTTTACTATAATTTGCAGGACCCCGCTTATCAAGCATACACACCACCATATTTCTACGGTCCAAGTAGCAAAATATTAAAATATGAACCAGCTAACACTACAGACCAATATCAAGATGTATGGTTCTCTTCTTTAGGAAAGGAAAACACTTTTTATTATGAGAGTTATATAACCGGCAACGCCCATGGCGATCTCGACGGACTATGCTTATCACTCCCGGGCACATCATCTGTATCACGAGGAGCCGGTTCCAGGATGAAAGTAGATGCCAGTTTAGAATTTTCAAAGGCTATACCCATATACAAGATCGAGACCGGAGACACCATGGGCTACACTTCTTTTGTTGCTCCATGGTGGACATGTCCAATATTAGACTTCTCCGCTTCATGGTCTGCGGTAACAGAGTTTGCCAGCAAGAACGCTCACAACGACGCCTATGACATGCCGGCTTACTCTAATAAATTAGTTAGTAATAGATATCATGATTATACTACTGGCCGCGGCCTCTGGGGAGGATATGGCACAGACCCCTATGATATGGCTGCAATGAATAGTATATATGATAAATTAGGCTTCAACGATAATGCTGCCCGCGGAAAGATAACAAAAGGCCTTTATCTGACCGTGAAAGATATATATCTTGGTAGTGAAGAAGAGAATGAGCCGTCCGCCACGTTTGTTGACGAGATAGGTGTCGACACCGAAGGGTTCTACACAATGGGAAGCCCAACTTCAAGTGCAACCGACACTGGTCATCTAACGGGGTCTCTATGTGATGTCCTAGAATTTAGAAAAGCTGAATATAAGTTAGGGCAAATAGCTTCGCAGAAGGACGTTCATGAAGCCATTGTTATAATTCCTTACTTAGAGGAGCCAATAGTATTTAATCCTCATAACAAGATACAGGTTCTTAATGGCCACACTGTCACTGTGGAACTCGACCTCGACGACGGCAACAAGGCCACTTTTGAACAAAAATTCTCTGAAGAAACCGCGTACGGCCAAAAACAATTATACTGTACCCGTGAAATAATACCGGGTAAACATTTTTTGCCAGTGCAAGACGATCTCTTTAATCAAATGCTAAGTTTATTGTTGACAAAAAAATACATTCCCGCTTACAAGAGGGGGGACACCCACGGGCCTGCGCACCTGCCGAAGGCCTCAAAGATGAGTTATGATATAGATGGAGCACCTAATTCACAAAATTTTGAAGCCAACTTAAATACGGCCTTAGGTACTGATGTTGGTAACATGATAAAGCAGATTGTAGGAGATTTAACCCCTCATCCAGAAGGAAGTGCTAATCTGTCTTATAGCCATAACTTAGGGTTTCAGCTTCCTCCAGAGTTTGATTTTGTGCACAATAGGACAGTGAAGCCGTTTCAAATGGTAATAATGCCTTTTAAGCACACATTCGATAAACAGGATTTAGTTGATATGTATCAAGGTATAATGCCGAAAGCTGCTCGTTTTGCTTCTAGGGCCGATGAGCAGCTGCCTGTCTTCCCGACCCGTCGAACCGCAGTCTTCCCGAAGCCGATGCCCGGTGCTGGAGCCCATCGCCTGCCTTCTTGGGTACCATTTATGGCAAAAAATCATAGAACAAATAGAGCCCAGCTCCAGCTGACGGGTCTCCACGTCCTCGAACATATGGTGAAAACGTACTCCGGAGACGCCGACGAGCTGTCTGCGGCGATGAAGGCCTTCGAGGAAAGCGGACACCCCCTCCCCGGCAACTCGGATGGCCTCGATATGGACGCGCTCGGTGGGTTTGATAACGATTACCTCGTCGACAGGGGCCTAGAGAACTTTTTGACACCCCCCTTAATGCATGGTGGAAACCCACTTGAAAATGATTTATTTATAAAATATTGTGATGAACAATCAAGTATAATACCAACCTGGTTGAAAGAAGAAGGAGCAAAAGGGTTTTATGAAAATCTTCGCTTTATGGTTTTTAAAGTTAAGCAGCGCGGCAACAAAGATTTTAAAGAATACCGTTCCAAACAAATTCACACAGTCTTGAACAGCCAGTATATCAACACTGGGCCCAATCCATGGCTTGTTTTTCAGGGAGGCAGCTTATTAGAAAATATAAAAGTTAAAGAAGTGTACGGCGCCAACTGGCCTTATGACTACTTTTCGTTGATAGAAACGGCCAAGATTGATATAGAAATTGGGGTGACAAAATAATGGAATTTTTTAACAAGAAAGAGGAAGTGATAGATCTTAAAATTACTCAATTTGGACGCCACTTATTATCTAAGGGGGGGTTCAAACCTGTATATTATTCATTTTTTGATGATAATATAGTATATAATTCTAGCACGACCGGTCTTCCTGAAGAACAAAACGACGCCGAGCCGAGAATCAAAACTACACAAACTTGTAAACCACAAATAAGCTTTTCTCCTTTGGAGAAAGAATTTGGCAATAGTTATGCAAAGATTTTATTAGAAGGCACGCCACCGACTTCTTTTCAAAAAACGGCAGAAAAAAATTATACCCTGATACAACCACTTGGAGTCTCCGATGCAAATGCAGAATACGCTCCATCTTGGTCTGTGCATTTTTTAAATGGGTACCTGTCGGGAGCCACTGATTACCAGACTTTAGTCGACAAAACAGGTGGTACCAACAATGTTTTCATACCCCAGCTGGATAGCCATACAGAGGTTAAATACATTAATTTTGAAGACATCAGTGATGACACCTCCATGGAGGATGAGTTCGAAGGCGGCCCAGTGCTGTCTGATATAGCTATTACATCAACAGAGGAGGATATGTTCGTTTTAATGAAAATAGGCGAGATTAATGGTCTTTCTCAGAAAAAAAATTATGATGTAGAACTGTATGAAATAGAAGAAGAAATACAAGGCGACAAGACTATTGAAACTTTAAGGCCTCTAGCCTTTTCTGTGCGGCATGATCCAGAAAAAGAAATGGATTTTATAGATGAAGTCGACCCAGAAGAAGACATAACACAATCTGAATATTATTTTGATATAAAAATTGACGATGAAATCGACGATGAATTGTTGTGTAAGTTAGACCCGGTTGATGACACTCTAGGTGCCTTTGCAGATCCAAGAACACAATTCTGTCAAGATCTTCTCAATAAACAGAAGAGAAAAGTATTTAATATATACGAAAATGGTATCGATAGTGATCCAGGAGAAATTTGTTAATGTCGGCTATATTAGATACTATAACCGGTGGTGGCTTACTTCCTCATGTATATTGCAAGAAAGTTGTCTTAGAAAACCACCCGGAAAACCCAGAGGATATGTTGGTAACGCTACATATTGAATTATATCAAAAAGCTGCAGCCTTACAGAGTTCAAATTGGTTAAACAACTTTAATATTTTAGGTGCCAATATATATGATTCGATGTTTATAGAGGTCATACCATTTAGAAGTGCAAACAATATTAAAAAATTATTGGCCAGTAATGAGCCCACCGCCGGCGCCGAGGCTGGCGACGCCATCATCCGTACGTCCCCGGGAAATGTTTATGTTGTTCACCAGGATCTTGGAGATGGGTATTTACCTAGGTCTTCCGTTGATTCATGGCAGATAGAGGGGTACGCTGGTTTCTATGGTGGGTCTTCTGATGCAGTGCCTGGCTATTATGGCCGCGGCATAGAAAGTTCTATTTTTCCAGAAGCTAGTGATTTTGATAACGACTTATATACACCACCATTAAGAATACAGGGCTCTTCTATTGTAGAAGGACTTTCTGGTCAGTTTCTAGAGGCCGCCGAGACTACTGGCGGGAAGGTAAGAGAAGAAATAATAAATGGAGAGGCATATTATATTATACCGTTTCAGCAGTCTTTTAAGCACAATGTTAATGATAATCCGGATTTAGGATTTTTATTTTATTCTATGCTACATGTTCCACATTTCTTTCTAGAAACTGGTTTATATGAAGATATTAGCACTGTTTTTGGACAATCAGAAACACTAGAAAGATATGTTATTGAGGGCCCCGTTAACACTGAAATAGTTCTCAAAGACGGAAAGCCGGCCCAAACTCGCGAGGCCTTCACTATTCCAGGCGGTGAAACATGGGAGGGCTCTGTTCATTTGCATAGTACACACAATCCTGCATCGGATGGTTATTCGGGCGACGGCGGCTTTGGCGAAAATCGTGGCTGGATGGTAGGTGAGAGACATATGCCAGAAGTTGATCAACCTAAATTAGCATTGCGTGAAGTGCCGAATGATAAGATACAAGATTTTAGAAGCAGCAATACTGAATATTATGATGGGTTCCTGGGCTTGGGAGTTGATAATCCAGTTTTCGCTTTGGATCAGAACGTACAAGGTTCAATTAATATGTTCTTGTCGCCTTTCCAAAAAGAGACTCGTAAGTATCTTAGCAAATTTGGCGCCGGCTCAGGCGGCAAGGAGGCCCACTATAATTCAACTGGTGTCTCATACTATGATAACGACTCAGAATTTTCGAAATTATATTTAACGCGTGATATGCACGGATCTTCACGCGGCGTTTTTTATATTGATAAGAGAGAGTTTTTATTTAATAATTCTAAAATTTTTCCTATTCTTTTTGACCAAGACCCAATAATTAAGCTGTCGCAGGCCTGGCTCGGCGCCTCTGCACCCGAGGATGACCCCGGGCTCGACGCCACAGAGGCCCTCGCGATTGCTTGGAGCGAGGGCCCCGTCGCAGGCAACGCGGCCGCCATGGCGATGGACGGAGGCGAACAACTTATTCTTCCGCAAGGCGCTAAACTAATATATGAAGAAAGACAAAAAATAATAAATAATTCTAAGATTTTAGAAATCAAGCTATACCGCGATCGAGTTAAAAAACAAGCCATAAATAGCAAAAGAGAAAAATGGGCAAATGATACTTCATATGAGGAGCCATCTTATTTGGTTTCTAAATGGGATCCCTCTGTAGACGTCCCCGGTGACTCTATTAAACAAGGTCTTGTTAAGATCGAAGGGCTAATGGGCTCCACAAATGAGACGCCCTTTTATGAATTCTGTGATAAAAACATAGCAGATCTGGCCACAGGACAGTACCAATATAGACTAGAAGTCGTTTTTGAAGATGCTTCATACTCATATTTAAGTGATCTTTTGAGAGAGATTGTACAAGTTAAGGGTCTTCTAACAGAGTATTATCAGTTTGCTGCAGGTAACTATAATAAGGGAAACATAAATCTCGTCAAGGTGACGAAGGTGGGGGATGTAGGAGCTGAGAGGCTAAAAAAAGATTGGAGGCCCTACTATGATAATAAATCGAATGCTTTCGCAGGACAGTTTATGATAGATCTAGAATCTAATAGTAGACTCAAAATAATGACTGAAGATACGACCCCCATTATTACTATGCTGAAAAAAGTAAAATATATTTTTGGCCTCTCAAGTATAGCCGATGTGGGAACAATAACAAATCTTATTAGCCCAGTAAACGGAAATCCGCAAGGTATTAATTTTGTTATTAGTTTTACTGAGACAGTGATAAAAAAACTTGAAGATTTGCTTGATGTAACAAAACTTAACAAAACAGGATCCGAGCTAGCTAGTAAAACTCTAGCTAATGGCTATAATTATAATAATTTTTATGATGTTACTGTCTCTCCTACAGATAATTTAATTCACGAAGAGCACACTTTTTACAATTTGTTTGAGGGCTCTTCAAACAAGGATATATATGTTGAGTATCTTAAAATTAAAGAAGATTGGTCCTCAGGTACTATTTCATCCCCCGCCCTAGGTGACCCCAATCGGCCGACTGGCTTAAGAAAAGTTAGTGTTGACGAATATATAACCAGGTGCGTACTAGAAACAGCAAAGTTTTATGGTGGTACCGTCGCCACCTCCCAATTGGGAGGTGGCGCAGGCGGCCTGTGGGCAAAGTTCGCGACGCCGAGCGCGAACTTTGCCACTGCCTTCGCAGCGCTCGGCCTGCCATCCGACCCCGCCCCGTCGCTGGCGACCATGGGGTGTTCCTTTTTGGCTCCTTCAATAATAGAAATTTCGGACTCTCTCTCGGGCGTTGAAAAAAACCCAGATTTTGTATATCACGTATTTACCAAGCTCGCGTCCTCGCTTATCAAAAATGGCAACGATAACTTAGTCACGACTTCGGAGTTCGGGGATATAGGGTCCAGCGAGCAGCTGTTGATAGCAGCTATAAATCACGCGATAAACAAGGAAACAAATCCTCATGCTGATTTGTTGGACTCCATAACTCTGGGCCCACACAACTGGCAAACAAGCCAGAAGGCCGCGGCCCGCAATAAACTTAAGGTAAGAGAGGCTTACAAAAATATTTTTAAAAATTTTGGAATGCAGATACATTCGCCTTCAAATTTTGCAAAATTTTATAACTATGATTTTTCAAAGCGTCCTGGCGTCATCGGTCCCGATGAGCCAGATGCAGAAGAATATCATACTGAAAGCAGTGACCCGGGTCTGCATATAAAGAGCGATTATTCAGACGGCACCGTCGACACTTCCGTGTGGTTCCGTGAACTCCTTTCCAACCCGAACATAAAAGACTTTATAAAATATTCGGAGAAGAAAACTATTGTTCCTGATTCTGATTATACAGCTACCCTATTACCAAATATTATAGTGTTTTTAACCGCGGGGTGGTCCGGCGTCGCCGGAGCGTATTTGAAAGATACTTTTAAGGACAACCTAGGTATAGGCCTTGAATATGAATCGGGTCTTTCAATGACCGGTAACGAACTCACTGCAGAAAATGCAGGTTTTAGATTCGTGAATATAGATCTATTAGCGGGGATAGAGGTATATGATCCATATAGCGCCGTCACCGCCAGTCTCCCGGGCTTCGGCTCGGCAACAAAGTCCCGCATAGCAAAAGACGATGGAACTTCTTGGAGACCGATAACTAAAGAAGACATAACCAATATACAACAACAATCCGGAGGAGACTGGGGTACTAGCGGCCTAGGCACCACGACAGCTTTAAAACTGCTTTGTCGTATTAAATTGTTTGAAGAAGCTAGAACTTCTGGATTGCACCTACCGATGTTAGATAAATATTTTATTATAACTAACTAAAGACTGATAAGAAGAGGTAAATTATGGCAGAAGATTATGAAATAGTTGGAAAAAGAAAAAGAGTAATAGATGAATCGGCATTTTTCAATGCTAAAAGAACAAATTCTGATTTTACAATATTACACCAATCTTTAGGAGAAAACGTCCACCACGGAACATATTTCAACTCTTCTACAGCTGTCGACAAGGTGCGTGTCGTCACTGCAAGAATTTGGGACTATCACCAGGACTCTGCACAACCCTTTAATAATTATTTTGACAAATTCAAATCTTTTGGCGATCAGCCAATTGAATTTCATCCTCCTTTAAATGGATCCACCGATGGGTCCAGCGATTCAGACCAAGAAGGCTGCAGCGCCCCATGGGAAGATTCTGAAAACCCTTTAATATTACATCAAACAGTTGTTATAAAATCTAAACCCGTTACACTAGAATCAGGCGCAGTTAATGCCAACACCATGATGCTTAATTGGCTAGCTTACGTGAAAGCCGGCCTCCAGGGAATTCCAAGTTCAGGCACTGGGTATGCCCCCGTTATTAAAGCTGATTATTATTTTCATGATCATTATCATTCTACGTTTATACCGTTCACTCCTCTGGAGTTAGAAAAGAAACAACCTGCCGGCAAGGCTTATTACGCTGATTATAAGACATATTACAATGAAAGATTAGACAGCAAACCATTTGAAAGCGCGTTGGCCAGTCGACCTAACATAAATAACTCCATCCCCAGTATATATGGTTTTTTGCGCCTTGTAAAAAATGATTTACTGTTGGAAGATGGGAATTTTGAATTAACCAAACTGTTAGAATATATGAATGCATGGAGAACACCTTCGGGACAGGCGACAAAACCCATGGGATCGAAGAGCACGAAGAATCGGACTAAAAAAAATGTATATCAGACTCTGTTCCAGAAATATCCTCTAGAAACTGCAATTCTTTTATATGGCGCCATAAGCATGTATTCAACAGAACAACTAAACAACGATACAAACCGAGTTAATAACCAGATACTAGAAAAAATTATTAGTCTTGATTTTTCCAAACATGACGCTAGCGCACTATTTGAAGACTATTTTGATACTTTTTCTGCAATGATTACAGGCAACTCAGGCAACGAGGGGGCTGGATATTCATGGATCCATGGAGCGTCGGTCGCCCGTCGATATAGCAAAATCCAAGCTTTAGAAAGAATAATGAGCAAGATTGCTTTTAGTCCTAATTTCATTCCGATTATGGATAAGGTTGATCAATATAAAAAATATTTTCCTTATTATGTTGATCTACAATTTACAGCAAAGAGGCTCACAAGTATAGGCGATTTAATGAAGGATCTTTTTTTGACGAGATATCTGTCCTATAAGGCCATGGCTTCTAAATGGAACCCCGCAGATCCACATCCATATCGGTATGGAATTCAAGATGACTGGAACCCGGGCGGATCCTACCCGGACCATTGGGATGAAGTCCCTGATCTGGGGCCGCCCAAAAAATTTATAGAATATTCAGAAGAAAAAATATACAAAGACATAAAGCATGCTGAGCTGGATTATGATGAACATGTGTTAACTGAGCCAAATGTAAAAAAGACGCTTGATTTACAAAGAACTATGGGCAACTTTATTGACAACTCGAAGGCCTGGGCCAGCTGGCAAGCCGCCGGCCCCGATGCTTTGTGGCCACACAAAGATGCCGACTACCCGTCCACCTCCGATGACGAATTTTACGGAGATGTTAGAAATTACGTAACTTTTGTACGAGATGATTTTAAAGATCCAGTTAAATTAATTAGTGATGAGAATACTGTATTTAGAACACTGTGCGGCTCCGCTTTCTATGCCAAGATTCTTAAGATTTATAAAAACAATAGAAGAAGCTATTTTGATATTCTAAAAGGTAAGCCGGCATATACTGAGGACGTATTTTATAAAATTGTAAAATACAAAAAAGATCGAACAGAGGGCGCCGAATGGACAGTGTTGCAAGAAATTTTAATTCCGAACACATCAGAATTAGACATAGCTAGATATGTGGATACACAACTAAAATATTCTGATCAGGCAACATACAAATACGATGTTTATACTCTTCGTGCTGTATTCGGAAGTAAATATAAATATCGTTGGGGTAGCCAGACTACTGCCGATGGCGCCCCGGGGTTTGATTATGAAGACGTCCACCAAAATTATGGTATGTCAATCTATTCAGAGGCCGGCGCTCTTCCCCCGGCCCCTGCGCCCGGGCAGGGATTTGACTTCGCCCCGTATTTCACCGGCCTCACAATCACCGAGAATTCTAGTAATGAAACATTTAATTTTATAGCTAAATTTCTTGTTACTGTAGAACCATCAATCCAAATAATTGAAGATAAGTTGTTTTCAACTCCAGAAGTTTATATAATGGATAAGCCCCCTATGCCTCCTGATGTTAATATCGTACCCTATCGGGCTGTGAGCGATAAATTAAAATTTATTTTTACCGGAACGTCTGGTAGAATGAAGGAAAAACCAATTTTAATTCTTAATAGTGATAAAGAGAAATTTGATTTGGTAAAGAAATCACAATTAGTTTTCCCATTGGCCGGCACTGATGACAACCTCGATGCTCCGGTGGAGTTCGCTAACGATGATCCGGTTACTAGATTTCAGATATTCAGGACACGCAATAAACCTAGTTCCTTCCAAGACTTTGAATTATATAAAGATTTTATACCAGCAGTTTTTGAAGAAACTATATTACCAAATACTAAATATTACTATACATTTAGAGCAATTGACGACCACAACCATATATCAAATCCATCGCCTATTTATGAGGTAGAGCTTATAGATGAAAAAGGAGCAGTCAAGCCTCTTATAAATCTTTTCAATTTTGAGCCCAGCTGGCCAAAGACTTATATGAGAGAGTGTCAAAAATATATATATATTAAACCAAATTTAAAACAATTATATTTTTCTGAAGATGAAGAGGTAGATGGAATATTTTCTACACAGAATAAAAAGAAAAGATATAAGTTGAGATTGGTGTCAAAAGGGACTGGAAAGAAGATAGATATTAATTTTTCGTATGAGAAAAAAATTGATGAAGATCAATAATGATAACAACAAGCTTGTTTAAAAAACAAAACAAGAAAATAAAAACATTCATAACTATTTAATAGAGAAAAGGAGTATAACAAATGGCTTTTTTGGATAATTCAGGAGATATTATTCTTGACGCTGTACTAACAGACACTGGTCGCTTAAGATTAGCTCAGGGCGATGGTAGTTTTAAGATCGCAAAGTTTGCGTTAGGCGACGATGAAATAAATTATGGTTTGTATAACAAAAATCATGCTAGCGGTAGTGCATACTACGATCTAGAGATATTGCAAACGCCGATATTAGAGGCGTTTACTAATAACTCAGGCCAAATTAAATCAAAGTTGATGACAATGAATAGGACTAATGTGCTATACATGCCGACTTTAAGACTAAATCAAGTACATGCAAACGCCACTGGCGGCGCCCAGAAGGCTTCTTCAAAATTTTTCAGGCGCATGGGCAAAATGTGGACCAACACCACTACCGGTCAACCCGGGTACACAGGCCAAAGCACGACCGGCACCGGTAATCCCAAGCTAGATAATTCGCCTTCCTTCGAAGGTTTTTATGTTGCAGTTGACGCAGACACTCATTACGCGCTGACGTGGTCCCGCGAAGCGGGCGACACAGGCGCGGGCTTCGCGCTCGATCCGTCCTCGGAAATTGATGGAGTCTTGATGGGGTATGCCCCCTCTGACAGCGATCCCGGCTATAAAGTTGACGCCACAACTATGATTCGTGTGGATCAGGGTTTGAATACAGTCCAGATAAGCCCACAAATAGGTATGGACTCAGATTTATTGGAAACTGCGTACATTGTTGAGATGGATTATAGACTTGGAAGAGTTAAAGCCACCAAGAATGCGGACATAGCTCCAGTCAATTTTATTGACGATGATAATATTGCAACCTACTATTTGACTGATAATAAGTTTGTAAACCCATATCCTGGCAAAGAGCCCTACCTTGAGACCAGGTCGTCCGCGGACGCCTACACCGCGCACAGGGTTCAGACGCATCAAGGCCCCAGAGGTAGCACTCTGCACTTTAGAATCCAGGCTTCCGCAGAATTACAAAGTTCAACGTATTTGTTCGAACAGCTTGGATTCTCAGAGGCCATCGGCGTAGGTATAGATAGCACAATAACTGGATTACAAAATGGCGACGGCGATTCAGACGCTGGAACAGACGCAGCCGTCAATGGTAAAACAACATACTGGTTAGATACAGCTGTGCGTGTTATCGGAGCAAATACCGGCGCCAGAATCGATATTCCAGTGCGCTTTATAAAAATTCAATAGGATAGAAAATTATGGCTAAAACTTTTAAACCATTGTTGGGAGATGATACAGTAACTACAAGAACTCTTCTTCACGAAGCGATCCCTATTACTGGTACTATAAGCTCCGGAACTTATCAAGCCGGCGGTGCCGGCGGTACCGAATTAAATATTAAGACCTTCTCTCATGGGATGTATCAATCTGTTTACGATTATCCGTATTTAAGCTCTTCAGCGAATCATATTTTTGATGTATCTTATGGATGCAGTTCAAATGCAAGCTCTTCTGCAAACACACAGAATGCAAAAAAATTAAATATCTATAATCAAATGGCTCAAGTTTTGCTGGGATACAATGTCAGCGGCACTATTCGAAAATTTGAATCTGACGGTACCATCGACGGCGCAGGCCAGATTATGAATCATTGCTTCTTTATTAACAATTCTCGTTTGTTGGTTAAAGATGAAATCAAAAAAGGTTCTTATAGACTTAAATTATATACTTCTGGCACCGTAGAAGGAAACGGTACCGCTAGAACTGGACTCATAACACTAGGAGATTATGGTTCTGCAACGGAGTATCGTACATGTCCTGCAGGTGATTATGGGTTGATTTATACTTCCTCCGCAGATACAACTTCGTCAGCGACAAGCACAGCATGTAAGGGTTTGGTTTTTTATCAAGCTGGGATAGTTGCTTTAACCTCCTCATTATTCCTAGAGGAATTCGGCGCGCCCGGAGATGAGACCGCCATTGGCGGCTATGGCGGCGCCAATACCGGAATTAATCACGCTCAAACATCTTCTACTATAGATAAACTAGCTAATGGCTTTAGGCACATGGTCAATGATATAGATTTTAATAACACAATAGAACTAAATTCTGCAATATATTTCTGTCGCGTCAATCATAATGAGTACAATTACAGCGCCAACCCGACATATATTTCTGGTAGCAAGATTGTTGTTAAAAATAATGTAAGCGATTTACCGGTGAGCTATATTACCTCTGTTGGGCTCTACTCGCCAGACAACGAGCTTCTAGCTGTAGCTAAATTGTCAGAACCGATTCGAAAAGATCCGAATACTGAATTAACTTTGAGGGTTAGGCTCGATTACTAAGGGGGGCAAGAGATGTCGTCACACACCCCACAGTATGGAACTTTTCATAAGTTTGAAAAATCTGATATATTTCATAACAGGATTAAGACCTATCCAAAAGTTAGTTTTTTAATTTATTCTAGTTCAATTTATTATAATGAAGAGAACCAGAATGCACAAAATTTTCATACACCTAATGGAAAGATTAATTTATATGAACTAAGTACCAATCGTAATTTGGTGTCTTCAAGTACTGATCCACAGATGATATATCCTTTCATTACTAAAAATGGATCTTTTTCGAGCTTTAAGACTGTAAGCACAGATTCATTTAATAATGATTTTGTTTATGGTGAGTCTATAACAGGATCCTATCCACTTCTAGCAGGAATATCTATCGATAGATATGGTACCTCTCTTACTGACGCAAAGAAAAGAGTTGTGTATGCTTTAAAATCCACTTTAGATTATCACACAGTGTTAAGCCCTCATTATGCCTACTCTTCTTCCTTAGGAGATAAAAGCTTACAAAAATTAAATATTATTAGTATTCCGTCTATTTTCTATGGTTCAAGCATAAAGAAGGGTAGTGTAAAATTAAAATATTATCTTACGGGATCATTGTTGGCAGAGGCATCTGATACCAATCGCAACGGCAACCTTTACCAGACTTCCGGTTCTACTACAGGTAGTGTTGTTGGGGTGGTATTATATAATGAGGGCTTTATTATATTAACAGCCAGTGCGGCCCTATCTTCAAGTACAGACTATCATGATCCTATGACAGGAGAGCCGCCGAACCTTCCCAGCCTCACCAACCCTTCTTGGCATTATTTTGGTGCAACCGGGTCAGCTCAGGGACTTTCTGGTTCAAGCTTTAATTTAGAATTTAATGGTTTAGACTATATTAACACCGTTACAATGTTTGCACATGCTAAGGAAGGACAAAATAATTTTTCTAATAATCCGACGTTCTTAACAAGAAGTTTTAGCGTTAAGAATTCTATTTCTAGTTCTGTATATTATCACCAAGATACTCAGGTAAAAATTAAAAATATTGTTTCTAGTAGCTATAAAAACTATAGTGCCAGCTTCCAGCCTGTGACCTATATTTCAAAGATCGGCATATATGACAAGGATAGGAATTTAATTGCCATCGCGGGCCTCGCCAACCCAGTAAGAAAATTAGAAGAAAGAGGCTATACATTTAAACTCAAGCTAGATATATAGTAGAATATACCTTACATGATTTTAGGTTTAGATATAAGCACCAGCATAACAGGTGTCACTGTTTTATCAGAAGATGGCAGTATAGAATATAATTTTGCTATCGATACTAGAAAATATAAAAATTTCTTTGATAAGATAGAGGTTGTAAAGGATAAATTAGAGAAGTTAATTATTGATCCAGAAGCAATATACATAGAACAATCTTTGCAATCTTTTCGTTCTGGGTTTTCGTCAGCCAAAACACTTTCTACTTTGGCGCGCTTTAACGGTGTGGTATCTTGGATCTGCTATGAAATCTGGGGCCTTGAGCCACAATATGTAGCTGCCACCTCTGCTAGAAAACAGTGTGGAATTAGAGTACCTAGGGGCCAAAAGGCAAAAGAGGTTGTTTTAAAATATATTATTGATTCTGTACCAGATGTTCTTATAGAATATACTAAGCATGGAAATCCTAAACCGCAATGTTATGACAAGGCGGATAGTTGGGTCGTCGCAAAGGCTGGTTGGCTGCAGTGTCAGAAACTGAAAAAATAGATATTTTAGAAGAAGTCCTAGGGTCTTTTTATAGAGAAGGCGCAAGTCAACTTTTGTTTGCTTGTCCGAAGTGTGAACACCACAAGAAGAAACTTTCTATCAACGTGGAGAAGGGGCTTTTTAAGTGCTGGGTGTGTGATTGGTCCGGACGAAATTTGTATAGGATCATAAGAAGTTATGGTAATTATCAACAAAAACAAATATGGAGGCGCTTCAACCAACAGGTTGAAGTCAATGACTTTGCCGAAAAGCTTTTTGGCGAGACATCCAACCCGGATGTAAAGCATAAAATTGAGTTACCTTGCGGGTTTGTTTCTTTGGCCAACAAATCTTTGCCAACAAGTTCTAAGTACCCTTTGAATTATCTGGAAAGCAGAGGACTAACAAAATCAGATATTCTTAAGTGGAAAATCGGATATACTGCTGATGGAGAATACGCCGGCCGCGTTATCGTTCCGTCCTTTGATTTAGACGGCGATATAAATTACTGTATCGGGAGATCATACAATAATTCTTGGCCCAAATATAAAAACCCGAAAGCTCCGAAAAATATGATTTTTAATCATTTATATACGGACTTTGATGATGATATAACCATCGTCGAGGGGGTGTTCGACGCGATAAAAGCCGGCTATAATTCGATACCTTTGCTCGGTTCTACTCTGACTGAGCAGTCTAGACTTTTTAAGGAAATAGTTCAAAATAGCGCGCCTGTATATTTAGCGCTGGACTCTGATGCAAAAAAGAAAGCTGATAAGATAATTAAACTCTTGTTAAAATACGACGTTGAAATATATAATATTGACGTCAGACCATATGGCGATGTTGGAGAGATGACAAAAAAAGAATTTCAAAGACGCAAAGACTCTGCAGGCATTTTGACATTAGATAACTATTTAATAAATAGAATACAGGATATTTAATTATTATGACTCAAACTGTAGAAGAAGTAGTAAAGAACTTTTTAGATGAAATTGATATTTTAGTCAAGGAATATGGCGATTCGCCTGTGGAGTCGGCTCTTAGTCGTTTACTGGGCCCCGAATTCGATATGGCGCAGCCAATTTCTACATTTGATTTTGGTGACGCTACTGTGGATAAGGTACAGGCTCTTGAAGAACAAGTAGGCGCCTCTAAAAATGTTGTTGGAAGAGTCGCAGGATGGATAAAGGGAATAAAGCCAAAGGGCGGAAAAACACCCGGCCCCCCTAAGGGCGCTGGGACAGGAACTGCAGTGGGCGCCGGCGCAGCATCTTCTGGCATTACCCGCGGCCTCGCCGGCGGCGCCGCCCTCGGTCTTGTCGGCAAATCAATTGATCAAGAAGTTGATCTTGCGGACATTTCTACGACCGATAAACTGGGCATCACAATTAACAGAGGTTCAGCGCCGTATCTTGAAACACTGATAGGGCAAACAAACGCGTTGATACAACAAATAATTGCTTTATTAGGTCAGTCGCAACCGACGATTTCTAAAGGATTGGACGCAATTAATTTAAGTATCGATGATATGATAGCTACTAAAACCGGTGAAACTCCAGAAGACGTCCAAGCTCGCCAAGAGCTGAATCCAAATTCCACCCCTCCAGCTAAATCTAAAAATAAAAAACAAAGAAAAAGATAATATTTATTATTTTTTTATGGTGTCTATCTTTATTTAGAGAAGTGCTTGGAGGTATGTATGAAGTTTGCTCATATAGCAGATACACATATACGTAATTTAAAATATCATAAAGAATATCGTGAAGTGTTTTCACAGCTTTACGAGAGACTTAGAGAAGAAAAACCAGATTATATTATTCATTGTGGCGATATAGCACACACGAAGACTCAGATAAGTCCTGAATTTGTTGATATGTGTTCAGGCTTTTTTAAAAGCTTAGCTGACATTGCTCCGACATATATTATTTTGGGGAATCATGATGGCAATTTGCGTAATTTAAGTCGACAAGATGCTTTAACTCCAATTGTTTCGGCTTTAGATCATTCGAATCTACATTTATTAAAGGACTCCGGAGAGGTTGTTTTAGATGACAAGTTTACTATTAATGTTTTGTCAGTTTTTGATAGAGATAATTGGAAGAACCCAACCAGCTCAGATAGAACTAATATTGCTTTGTATCACGGCTCTGTTAGTGGAGTAAAAACGGATACTGGCTGGACAATGGAACACGGCGAAGATGACATTAATATTTTTAATAATTTTGACTATGGTTTTCTTGGAGATATACACAAAACCAATCAAACCCTCGACAAAGAGGGGAAGATTCGTTATCCTGGCTCGACGGTCCAACAAAATCATGGAGAAACCAACGACAAAGGGTTCTTGATATGGGATATTCTAGATAAAGATAGCTTCACATGTAAGCATCATATTTTAGCAAATCCTAAACCTTTTATAACTGTTAAGCTCACACCTAAGGGTAGGATCCCGAATAAGCTTGCAGTACAAAAAAACGCCAGATTACGGCTAATTTCTGAGAACAACTTACCTTTAGACGTAGCTCGCCGAGCAGTAGACGTCGCAAAGGCGCGCTTTCAACCTGAGGTCGTAACCTATTTAAGTAGGTCTGCCGGTGAAAGAGGGAGCGTCGAAGAACTAACCAGCGGGTTGGTGCAGGAGGACTTACGTGATATTGCCGTACAAGAAGAATTTATTCAAGAATATTTGAATGATTACCAGCCTTCTGACGAGACGCTAAAGAACGTATATGAGATGAACAAGAAATACAATAGTCTTGTTGAAAAAGAAGAAGACGTTCGAAGAAACATTAATTGGAAAATTAAGAGATTAGAATGGGACAACCTCTTTAACTATGGAGAGGGCAATTCAATTGAGTTTTCCAACATGAATGGAGTGGTGGGTATTTTAGGGAAGAATTTTTCCGGAAAGTCAAGTATTATCGATAGTATGCTTTACACAATCTTTAACACGACTTCGAAGAATAGCCGTAAAAACCTTAATCTTATTAATCAAAATGAGGATGAGTGTCGAGGCTATACTGAGGTTGATATCGGTACGAAGACTTATAAAATTGAGAGAACAAGCAAGAAATATAAGAAGAAAATCAAAGGTAAGACCACAGATGAAGCCAAGACGGATGTGGAATTCTCTGTTTATGATCATCTAACTGAGCTAGAGACACCCTTAAATGGCATTACACGAATAGAGACAGACAAAAATATTCGTAAGATCTTTGGAACTATTGATGATTTTCTAACAACTTCAATGGCTAGTCAGCTAGGCTCCTTGTCTTACCTAAACGAGGGATCAACGAGACGGAAAGAGATCCTTGCAAAGTTCTTGGATTTGGAGATTTTTGATCAAAAGTTTAAGTTGGTAAAAGAAGATTCTTCAGATATGAAGGGGGCACTGAAAAAACTCTCTGATAGAGATTACGATTCAGAAATTAAAGAATCTAATTCTGAGCTGGCCGTTGCAGATACAGAGTTGATGTACAGACAGAGAAAACAAGAGGAGCTAGCGCTCGAATCTCAAGACCTACAGACACAGCTTTTAGAAATAGAGAAACAGTTTAGTTCCATCCCAGAAGAAGTTATTGATATTGGACAAGTTATTAAAAAGCTTAAGAAGCTCAAACAAGAAGCTGCCATAGTAGAGGTAAATCTTAAGAAAAAACAAGAGGTGTTAAGCAGTGAAGAAGCATTTTTACAAAAAATTGAAAATTTTATCAATGGATTTGACATTGAAGATGTTAATAGCCAAAAACAAACTGCAGAGGAATATCGACAGAAGATTGATCAGATTGAAACAGAAATTAGTAGCTATGAACAACAAAAGGAAGCCATAGAACATAAGATTGATTTACTTCGTCAAGTTCCCTGCGCGTACAAGTTACAAGAAAAGTGTCATTTTGTAGTTGATGCACGAAGTGCAATTGGTGATGTCAATCGCGTAAAAATAGGCATGAACCAGCTGACATTGAACAAAAAGACGATCGCTGGGAAGTTAACAGAGTTAAACCCTGTAAAGCTAGATGAATACGCTGAAAAATATTATATGATTCAAGAAAAAAAGGTAACAAAAGGTGCGCAGGTATCAGACCTTAAGCTTCAGATCGAAAAAGATAAGATACGTTTAATGCAAATAGAAAGCATCCTCGATGGTCTAAAGGAGAAAGAGCAACTTTATGAACAAAACAAGGAAGCAATTGAAAATTTAGATTCTCTAGAAGAGAAGAAAGAATTCTTAAAGTCACAAATCCAGCTTTTTGATAATAAAACTGAGAACTTTAAACAAGAATTGATGGAGCTATACCGTACTGTTGGTAGTTTGGAACAAAAAAACAAAGATCTAAATAGACAGAGACAAGATTATATTGATCTGCAAGAGGAGTTCACAGCTGCTGATCTTTTTATGAGGTGTATGCATCCAAATGGTATTTCTTACGACATCATCAAGAAACGCTTGCCTATTATCAATGATGAAATATCTAAAATTTTAACAAATATTGTTGATTTTGAAGTGTTTTTTGAGAATGATGAGAAGAAACTTGATATTCTCCTTAAACACCCGAAACATGATGCTCGTCCTATTGAGATGGGATCAGGGGCGGAGAAAACAATTGCTGCCATGGCCATCCGCTTAGCGCTTTTGAATGTCTCGAACCTTCCAAAGGGCGATGTATTTATTTTAGATGAACCTGGCACTGCTTTAGATGCTGAGAATGTGGAAGGCTTTATTCGTATTCTTGATATGATTAAATCTCAGTTTAAAACTGTGATACTTGTTTCCCATTTGGATTCATTAAAAGACATTGTAGACCAGGAAATCTTAATTGAGAAAAATGACGATCGGGCATATGTAAATGAGTAGACTATTTATATATATAGGAGACTTATATTATGGCAAGAGTAACAGCATGGTTGGACAAACATTTAAATCGATTTATATCCCGTAAATTTTTAGCATGGGGCACAGCAACTTATTTGGTTGCAAGCAACTCATTAACAAGTGAGGACTGGGTTGCAGTCACCTTATGTTACATTGGTTCCGAGGCGTTAGTTGATATAGCAGCTAGATGGAAACACGGGAGTTAATTATGAAATTAATTAAAAATAAAAGACGAAGAGACCCTAGATATTTTCTGCATGAGAATAGGGATTATGCCAAGCGCGCCCGGGCCTGGGATGCACCTGAAGGGCTGGAAGATTACGGTACTTTGTTAACGTCAGTTAGCAATGCATATGGGATATTAGCTAAGCGCGGCGGTGCACCGCCGGCATGGCCAAAGGCTATTACTGCAACTATAATTCCGACCCTCGATTCTGAGGAAGCAAGATCGGATAACATGAGTGAGGACGAAATACTTGTTAATGCTGAAAAGATGGTTCCGGCCGGCCCAGGTGCATATACGATGATGGAAACCCCTTTAGCAAAAGAGGCCGTGGCCGGAGAATCAGGGGGTTCCGGAGACGACTACGCTGACGCTTTCCCAGATGATGATGATCTGTAGAGATGGAAATAAGAAAAATAAAAGATGTAATCGTAGCTGCCGGTTTTAACCATGATGATTATCTGGTACAATATGGTCCTGGAGATTATGGCGCCGTCGGAAGAGAAATATTTGATAAAACATATGAAGTAGGAGAAGTTAGCCAATGAAAAAGCTATTTGAAAATTTTAGAAGGTATATTAACGAAGCAGAAGAAAGCCCAGAAGAGATTCTCCGGCACCGCTTCGACCAGGAGGCGTACGATCAGCTTCCTCAAGAACAATGGGCTATCGATTTTGATGCAGCAGAAAAATTAATTGAAAAATATAGTCTTAATTCTGCTAAAGGATCCCAGCATCGATGGGGCCGCGGCAGACCAATAGTAGATTATGATCTTGATTTAGATGACGATGAAATAGTCTATAGTGCGACAATACAAATTGCAACAGTCAAAATATCCGAAAGAAGCTTCGAAGCCGAAGGGGATCTGGAAGAGGAAATTCGAGGTATTATTGACGATGCGCGCCTGGAGAACTTCGACGAAGCCCAATTAAGTAGTATTAATATTATGACGGAGCCTTACAGCGCGATACATATATATTATGTGCCTGTCGCCCCACCATGGCTCAGGGTCGGGTACCAGCCTACCAAACTCACACGCCACGCCCGGCGCGAGATTGAAAAAGCACAAGCATCCTACGACCCGATGAAAAATCTTGAGCTTTTTTTAAAACGAGTTAATTACATAGCTGATGAGTTAGAAAAAATAAAAATAGTTGAAAAGATAACAGATTGGCTAGCTGATCCTTACAATGAGCCGTCCGACGCGTATTCGCAGCAGGAATTACCCTTACCAGAGGTTTAAACATGCTTACTAAAGTTTTTTGGAAAAAAGTCTGGACTTGGCTTAAGCATTATTGGTATTGGCCTGTCATAATAGCGCTATTAATCTTTTCAGTAGTATCTGGCTCTAATTCAAAAAAGAAAGTTTTTGAATTACTTCAAAAACAAAAGGAGAATTATGAAAAAGAAATACAGATCATTAAAGAAGCAGCTGAAGAAACCGATAAGAAAAAAACTGAGATCTTTACGGAACATATAAAAGAAATTGAGAAAATAGAAGAAGAGCACGACATTAAGGTAGAGGAACTTGAAGAAGAAAAGCAAAAAGAGCTTGTTGCTACGATTGAAGAAAACAAAGATAGTCCAGACAAGCTAGCAGAGGAGATAGCTAGAATTCTTAGCGCGGAATTTCTTAAAAAAAAATAGGTAATATATGTTTAAAAAAATATTAGCATGCTTTATATCGGCTTTAATTATTCTGGTTCCATTCGAAGCAAACGCAGAAGAACTTGAAGGCAAGGTCACTTCAATTTCACTAGATGAAAAAGCCCCCTACGCCGGCGTTTTATTAGATCCAATCGCCGCATCAAAAATGATTATAGATCAAAGGTATTTAAGATCTGAAATTGAACTTCAATTGAGGAAAGAGTTTCAACAAGAATTAGCCAACAAAAGATTGGCTTTTGATCTCCTTAAAGTAGAGCATGATTCCCTGCAAAAAGTTCATAAAGAGATTACTTTGCTGAGGGATCAACAGATTAGTGACTTAAACCTACTTTTAAAAGAAGAAATGGGCAATGATTATACTGAATGGTGGATTTTAGGTGGTGTTGCTATTGGCATTGTTTTGTCTGTCACCGTGTTTTACGCTAGCGTCGAAGTAGTAAAATGAAAGAAAAGGATTTGAATTATATTGCCGGATTGGAAAAGGCCATTAAAAAGAAGTATGGCGATGAAGCAATTCAAAACCCTGCCTCGCGATGGGACAAAATGAAAGAAACCGATTATCTAGAACAAGTTAAAGATTTTGTTAAAAAGCAGCAAAATTTCGAGACCTACGTGGAGCCTGAAAATGTTAACGGTGTTTTAATAACTCAAAAACTATTTAATAAAGGTAACAAAATAACATGTTCCGTTTGCGATACAAAGAGCAAAACAGTTAATGATGAAGTATATTACATAAAATATGAATGTTGTCACGAGTGTTACATTAAATTTGTTGAGCACCGGGAAGAGAGATGGTTAAAAGGATGGAGACCAGAAAATGTCACAAAAAGTACTTGATATTGTAAGAGGAATCGCCCAAGCAGCTGCCGATATTGGCTATGACGGGGCAATTAATGAAAATGGAGAGCCAGTCAAAATTGGCTTGAAGAGAGAAGAAGGGCATCCTATTTATGGCTCTAGAGTAATGGACGGTTTTAATGTGGGTATAATGGGTGAGACTTTGGTACTATCTTATCATGCTGACGTAAAACTAAAAGAGATCTATAGCCAAGATTTCGAAGCCGAAACTGGTCGTATGATGGCAAAAATTATTTCTGAACTCAAAAAGCGATACAAATCCAACGAGGGGAAAGCCCTTACCTTAACAAAGAAGAGTGACCCCGTTGTCAGAATTGAATCATCTAGTCGCGTACGTTGTTGGGCTACTGCAAAATGTAGCTACAAGATTGGTAATATGGGTGACACCCAGGACGTCCTGACTGACGACGGCCCTCCCGCATTAGAAAAGAATTTTCAGAAATTTCTAAAACAGGGTGGCAACAAATATAAGACTTGAAAATGTCTTTTTCTTTAACGAAAGAACAGGTCGTAAAAGAGATTATTAAATGCGGGAAGGAACCGGTTTATTTTATTAATAATTATGCAAAAATTTCCCACCCGATAAAAGGTTTGATACCTTTCAAGACTTACGATTTTCAAACAGATCTAGTTAACGACTATAACGATCATCGTTTTACTGTTATTTTAAAGGCACGCCAGCTTGGTATTTCAACGATTACCGCAGCATATGTTGCATGGATGATGTTGTTTCATCGCGATAAAAATGTGCTTGTTATAGCCACTAAATTTGGTACTGCAGCCAATCTAGTTAAAAAAGTTAAAGCTATTCACCGAAATCTCCCAACTTGGATCAAAATAGCGGATATATCTATAGATAATAGAACCTCTTTCGAACTTTCAAACGGGTCTCAAATAAAAGCTTCTTCGACCAGCGCTGACGCCGGCCGCTCTGAAGCTTTGTCTCTATTAGTAATTGACGAAGCCGCTCATGTCGAAGGATTAGACGAACTTTGGACAGGCCTATACCCAACGCTTTCAACAGGCGGCCGATGCATAGCTTTGTCAACCCCCAACGGGGTTGGTAACTGGTTTCATCAGACTTGTGTTGACTCTGAAATGGAAAAAAACGATTTTTATTTAGTTTCTTTACCATGGGGAGTTCACCCTGATAGAGACCAAGAATGGTTTGATAAGGAGACAAAGAACATGTCTCGTAGACAAATTGCTCAGGAGTTAGAGTGCAACTTCAACATGTCTGGCGAAACAGTGTTTCATCCGGAGGACATGGAGAAGATTGCCATCGCTCTAGAGGAGCCGAAATATAAAACAGGATTTGATAGAAATTTGTGGATATGGGAAGAATACAATATTGAACATTCTTATATGATGGCCGCTGACGTCGCCCGCGGAGACGGCCAAGACTATTCAACGTTTCATATATTTGATTTAGAAGCCAATACTATTGTCGCTGAATACATGGGCAAAGCTGCGCCCGATCTTTTTGCTGATTTGTTGTTCCAGACCGGTAAAGAGTACGGCAATTGCATGGTTGTGGTTGAGAACAATTCTATTGGCTGGACAACACTGAACAAGTTAGAAGAAATGGGCTATCCTAATATATATTATTCTAGAAAATCGACTCATGAGCATGTTGAACCTCATTTAGCAGAAGGGCCCGGCGTAACGCCTGGTTTTTCTACAACTTCTAAAACAAGACCATTAGTTGTAGCTAAATTAGAAGAGTTTGTTAGAAATAAACTAATTAAAATTAAATCAAAAAGACTTTATAATGAAATGAAAACATTTATTTGGCACAATGGAAGACCTCAGGCTATGAAAAAGCATCATGATGATTTAATAATGGCATGCGCGATCGGCTGTTGGGTCAAAGACACGGCTTTAGCCACAAACCATAGAGCAGTTGAGTACAGCAAGGCATTTTTAAGTTCTATGACCTCTGATGGTAGAAAAATGAATACTGCTATTCCGGGCATGGATGGCTATAGAAAGAATAAAAATATAGAGAAACAAAGACAAAATTATGAAGACCACTTATGGCTTCTGAAAGGATGAGATAACCAATGGCCAGACCAATAAACAAAAGAAATAGCCACAACCCTGCGAATCCGCTTTTTAAACAATTAACAAAATTATTGTCTGGGCCTATTGTTAATTATCGCCGGCAAGACACACGACGACTTAAAAGACGTAAGCTAGACAAATATCGTTCTAGAATAAGATCTGCTAGTGGGCAAGAATTCAAGACTTCTGTATATAGTGACGTGTATAACGCTCTTAATTATGATTATTACTCTAACCAGAATAGATTAGACAGATATGTTGATTTTGATCAGATGGAGTATACACCTGAGATTGCCTCTTCTTTAGACATATATGCCGATGAAATGACAACCTATTCAGTATATCGCCCCATGGTTAATATTCTGTGTAAGAACCAAGAGATTAAAACTGCAGTCGAAACACTGCTTTATAGTGTTATTAATGTTGAATTTAATTTATATGGTTGGTGCCGCTCTATGTGTAAATATGGAGATTTCTTTGTATATTTAGACATTGAAGAAGACGAAGGAATAAAGAACGTAATTGGCTTACCTTCAAACGAGATTGAAAGGCTGGAGGGGGAAGATAAAAACAACCCAAACTATATTCAGTACCAATGGAACACCGCCGGCTTAACTTTAGAAAATTGGCAAATCGGGCATTTTCGAATTTTGGGAAATGATAAATTTGCCCCGTACGGCACTTCTGTACTTGAGCCAGCCAGAAGAATTTGGCGCCAGCTGACGTTGTTGGAAGACGCGATGATGGCGTATAGAATAGTTCGTTCTCCAGACCGCCGGGCTTTTTATGTTGATGTGGGGAACATCCCTCCGGAGGATGTCGAGCAATACATGCAGCGCGTTATGACTCAAATGAAAAGAAATCAAGTAGTTGACGTTAATACTGGCCGCGTGGACTTAAGATATAACCCACTTAGTATCGAAGAGGATTATTATATTCCAGTTCGAGGTGGTACCTCTGGTACAAAAATAGAATCTGTAGGAGGCGGTAAATATACTGGTGATATTGATGATGTAAAATATTTGCGTGATAAATTATTTAGCGCCCTCAAAGTGCCGCCGGCTTATTTAACGCAGCCTGAAGGGTCTGTGGAAGATAAAGCTGCTCTTGCCCAGAAAGACATAAGATTTGCGCGCACTATCCAAAGATTGCAGCGTTCGGTTATCTCTGAATTAGAAAAAATTGTAACAGTTCATTTGTTTACTCTAGGATATCGTGGCAAAGATCTTTTGTCATTTAAGTTGTCTTTGAACAACCCCTCCAAGTTAGCTGAATTACAAGAGCTAGAACACTGGAAGGCTAGATTTGAAGCCGCCGACGGCGCCTCGCAGGGATACTTTAGTAGAAGATGGGTTGCTAGTAATATTCTTAATCTTAGTGAAGAAGAGTTCAAACGCGTCCAGGTTGAAATGTATTATGACAAGAAACATGACATTTCATTAGAGCAAGTAGGAGAGGCCATGGCCGCTGAGGCGACTGCCGAAGCCGGCGGAGGTGGTGACATGGGCGGTGACATGGGCGGTGACATGGGCGGTGACATGGGCGGTGACATGGGCGGCGGAGAAGAGATGGGCGGTGACATGGGCGGCGGAGAAGAGATGGGCGGCGGAGAAGAAGCCGGCCCACTACTAGCTGCGCCTGGAGAAGAAATGCCTGCTCACCGCGACGACGCATCAGCAGATTTTAAAACGTTTAAAAAAGATAAATTTGGTAATGTTTCCTCTACGACACCGCACTCAAAAAACAAATGGTATGCGCGTAAGCCTGGACGAGATGGTAGGACAGGGTTTAGACAGGCCCAGAATGCTTCTGCTGGAGGCCAGAGTGTTGGGAAACTTAAGAGCCGTCGTACGTTCTTGCCCGGCGCCGAAGACTTACTAGGAATTAATTATAGTCTTTCTGAGGACACAAAATCTAATTATTATGAAGAAGAAGAAAGACAAATATTAAAAAATACTAAAGATATTGATAGGCTAATTGAATCTCTGGAGAAGAACACAGATGAGACTAAATCATAATAAAAAAAGAAATACAGCGTTTCTCTATGAAGTACTTATAAAAGAAATATCTGTTGCTAGCATAAACAACGATGCCAAAAGAAAGAAAAAGGCCTTGCAGGTAGTAAAAGAATATTTCGGGAAGGGGAAGGTCTTAAGCCAAGAGTTAGATATATATAGGTCCTTTAGTGAGTTAACCGGCCTTGAAGAATTCACAATTAACAAAATTTTATTTGAAGCTAAAAGACGATTTATGCAGCTTGACAGACGTAGAGTTCATTCAGACCAATCAAAATTAATAAACGAAATTAATAAAAGCTTTGGCAAGGATTCATGGGATATCTTTGTTTCTAACTTTAAAGAAATAGCTACGATTAATCAAATTTTAAATCAAAAACTAAGCCCAAAGGACCAAGTCCTGTTGGAAGAGAGGTTGTATACTGGCCTAAAAAAACCAAAAGATGAAGAGCAGACTGTGAAGAAGATTGATAGCTTAGCAGTTAGAAAATTTGTTGATAGATTCAATAGCGAATACGTAGAAAAACTAAATGAAAATCAGAAAAATTTATTAAATAAATATATCTCTTCATATCGCGACGATGGCTTGGAATTAAAATTATATTTATATGAAGAAGTCGACCGCCTCCAGGGCTTGCTAACAAGCAAAGCTACCAAGTCGGAGGGCAGCGTTTCTGAAAAACTTAATAAAGTAGTTGAAAAAATAAAAAGCTACAATAGCCGCGGCTTAGACAAAAAAATGTTAGTGGAAATATTGAAAATACAGTCCCTGGTGAGTGAATTAGAAAACAATGACAATTAAAATTAAAATATTAGATTCTCCTCCGGAGGAGGCAAAAGAGCCTTCCATGATCATCAAGGTCAAGGTCAAGGATAAGGAAGTAAAAAAAATATTTCTCAAAGCCAAGAAGACTATTGATGGGAATATTATAGTTTATGGCCATCCGGATATAAATATTTTTGTTATGCCGAAGACCAGTAAGGTTGTATCAATCCCCAAGGAAGACCTGGACGATGAGGTGCACAGTACACAAGAGAGGTTGTTTAATTTCTTAATTAATGATGGTGTCATTGATCATGATAGTGTGCAGACAGGAAATCTATTTATGTCCATGGAGGGCAAGATACCCAAACCTTCCGGAAAGGGCGATAAAGTTGAGTTTGTGCTCTATTCTGTATCTAAGTTTGTTGAAAAGGAAATGCCATTTTATAAAGACCAGGAAGAATTTGAGAAGGAAGAAGGTGAACGATTGTTGGAGCCTGAGCCTGACGAGTTCACTGAGTTCGACCCAAAAAGGCATGCGGACAATAAGGGTTCCTTACCACCCAACATGATTAGCTATGGAATTAGCACAATTTACAGATTATAGGTGTAGTGTGGGTTTAATATATTTTATACTTTGTGCTTATGGGCTGACATATGTTCTGGTATACGGATCAATTTTTAATTTCGTTAGGCCGACCAAGGGGAAGTTAGGAGAGTTATTTCACTGTCCCTTATGCGTTGGATTTTGGGTGGGTGTTTTTTTGTGGAGTATCAACTGTTTCACAGAACTATTTACTTACGATTACAATTTAATAAATGGTTTACTTTTGGGATGGTTATCAGCCGGGACAAGTTATTTCTTAAGTATGATTTTGAATGATTTCGGCTTAAAATTTAGGAATACACAAGGGGGTGAGTAACAATGAAACGGCGTAACAGACCAGAAGTAAGACGTTGTTGTAACGGCAGCGAAACCACGCGGGGGAGAGCCTCGCAAAATACATTTTTAAAAGGAGAAATTAAAATGTCAAACAAGAAAGTTGTTAAAGAAGAACAGACGAAGAAGAACACCGGCCATGGCCCCGGTGGCGGTACTTGGGGCGTTAAGGGTGTTGGAAAAGTAGCTAACAAATATCCTCCGAAGTGGGGGCAAAAAGGTATGAAGTCAAACTCCAATAGTGGTGGAAGCGAGTAAATAATGTCCAAAGAACTTCTTCAGGAGTATTTCGAGTTATGTCCTGAAGGTAGGTGCCCCTTGCACGTTTTATCTGAATCAGAAAAGAAAAGCGTTATGGAAGGGGCAGTTTACCTTGTTGGCATATGCCAGAAAGCCGGAACTAAAAACGGTAATGGCCGAGTATATAAAAGGGAAACACTACAAAGAGAAGTAGAAAATTATCAAAAAGCCATTAAAGAGCGTAGATCTTTGGGGGAGTTGGATCATCCAGATGATTCAGTCATCAACCTTAAAAACGCCGCCCATCTAGTAACTAAAATGTGGTGGGAAGGAGACAGTGTAATGGGGAAGATAGAGGTTTTAGATACACCTTCAGGCCAAATTCTTAAAGAATTGGTCAAGGCCGGCTGTAAATTAGGAATTTCTTCACGAGGCCTAGGCTCTGTCAGGGAAGAACGAGGAGTTACCATGGTTGAAGATGATTTTCAGCTGATCTGTTTTGACATGGTTTCCGAACCTTCAACCCCGGGCGCATATTTGCATCGTAGCCAGACACCAAGTAGCTATAAGATGGATACTTCAATAGGTGCTTATTTGAACGAATCAAAAAATAATAAAATTGATCAGTTATTAGAATCAATATTGAGAGATTAAATGAAACCAGCAGAATTTAAAAAAATACTTAAGCCACTAATCATGCAGACAGTTAGGGAGGTGCTACTACAAGAAGGAGTACTATCTAGCATTGTTGCTGAGGTCGCTAAAGGTCTCGGTGGCAACACCATTACCGAGCAAAAACACAGAGACGAAGAACTACGTCATAAAGAAAAGCTACTCGAAAAAAACAGGCAAGAAAGAATAAGAAGATTAAACGAATCTAACAAATTTGGCGGAGTTTTTACCGGCACAAAAGAGATGGCAGAAACCAACTCTTCAGGGCCTCTCTCTGGTCTTTCTCCTGGTGATTCAGGGGTAGATATTAGTGATATAGAAAAGATAGCTAATGGTAAATGGAAAACTTTAATAGGGTAAATCATGAAAAGAGCTGTAAATGTAGAAGTGACATTGAAAGAGACAAAAGGCGACGTCACGCGCTTAATAAGAAAATTCATGAAAAAGGTTAAAAAAGAAAGAATAATTGAAAGCTATTTAGATAGAAGGTTTTACGAAAAACCATCAGCTAGAAGAAGAAAAGAAAAACTTAAAAAGCTACGTAATGCTCAAAAAGCAGAACGAGAAAGAAACAGAAAACTAGATATAAGGTAGGAGAGAAAAAATGGCAGTAGATGCAAAAACAGGACAAGCAATATTTCCAGGTGCCACTTCAGTTGGTTTAAGGAATGTGGGATCATATCAGGTTTCTGGGCACCCTTTTATTACTGGCTCCACTCTTGCAACCGATGAAGAGAAGCATGTGACTTTTCCTTACGTGACAAAAAATATTACCGTCATAGCTTCAGGCAGCGGTGCTAACATTAGATTGCATTTTCATCCTATCTCATCCTGCCCACAAGTAGTAACTGGTAAGCACTATATTACTTTAGATACCGATGAGGATGCTTTGACGCTGGATGTTAAGTGTAAGGAATTGTGGGTTTCCGCAACTGCCGGCGGCGCCGATCGCGGCTTTGAATTAATGGCTTCGCTAACTAACATCCCCACTCAGAGCATGTATACAGTTTCAGGCTCTGGCGTGACTGATGGTCCAGGAGATTAATTATGGGTTTTGGCTCAGGCGCCGGCTTTGCTTCATCCAGGCAAGAAGACGAAGAAACACTCTCCATACGTTCTGACAGTGGCGCGACGGTAGCGGTTCTTCCTTCTGATTACTGTATTATTATTACCGCAGCTAACACTCAAGCTGTTACTGTAAACTTGGAAGCCGCGGCAACCGCTGGAAAAGGTAGAATATTACAAATAAAGAGCAGTACAAATAGAAGTGGAGAAGCAGATATAACCATAAATCCTGATGGATCAGAGACAATTGATGGCTCCTCTTCTGCAACTGGCTTCGACGGCGTTCTTGTAGGGCTGACTATAATATGTGACGGCACAACTTGGTGGAAGATTTAATCAGGGGAGAGAGGAAATAATATATGTCTTATAATCAACCGTATAGCGGATCGATGAATTCTCCAACTATGTCGGGCAGCATGCAGATGACTGGTAATATGAATATGACTGGCGATTACCAAATGACGGGTAATATGTGTCACAAAGGTAACTATACTAATAGTGGAAGCTTACTTGTGACTGGATCGGTTCAGTTATTGCCGGGTCAAAGTGGCCCTCCTTCAGTCCCTGGCGCCAGCCTAGGCGGCATAATTTACGTAAAGTCAGATGATAAGCTATATTATGTGTCTAACGCCATTAGTGAAGTAGAATTGTCAACTCATTCTGGCGGCGGTGGCGGTTCGTCACGTTCTGTTGCCGGAGACACAGAGAATGGCGTCATTACATGGAAGACAAGCGACAATACATTTGTAAATGAATCTACTTTAACTTACGATGGGACCACTCTTTCGGGCTCCGGAAACGTTGCAGCTGTAGGTACGATCAAATCAACTGGAAATATTGCAACAAGTGGCTCACTAACTGCAGCAACAATCGGCGCATTCACCGCAGCTGGCGCAATTAATTTTGACAACCAAGACATGACTAATGTTGATATAGACAGTGGCGCAATAGATGGAACTACTATCGGAGCTTCTTCGCCTTCAACTGGTGAATTTACAAATATATCAGGATCTGGTACATTACAGGTCTATGGTACAGTAAAATCAACCGGTGCAATCTCTACTAGTGGCTCAGTGACAGCTGCTGGTTTTGTATCGACAGCCAATGTCGACATCGGCGCATACGAAATGAGAGCGCAAACATTTGAATCAGATGTCTCGACTGGGACAGCCCCTATTGTTGTTGCCTCGACTACAGAATGTACTAATCTCAATGCCGCCAAACTCAGCGGCGCTGATTGGGGCGCCCCTCCTGCTATCGGGAGCACAACCCCCGGAGCCGGAAGTTTTACGAATGTGTCCGGATCTGGTACCTTACAGGTTGTTGGCGCGCTCACAGCTGGCACAATTGCAACTAGCGGCTCACTGACCGTCGGCGTCCTGGGTAGTGCATCAGATATATCAGGCTCTGGAGATTTTCATGTAGTTGGTACGGTAACATCTACTGGTAATATCGGAACAAGTGGTTCAGTTAATGCCGGAGCTGTTAACGCTAATGCAGCGTCCTCTCTTGACGCTGCTGTCGTTATTAATGAAAGTGCTGGAAATAATGATTTTAGAGTAGAAGCACAAGTAGTAGGCAGTGCCGTTAGCCACACACACATGCTCCATGTTGATGCTAGTCAGGCAGCCGTCGGCGTCAACAGTCAATATCCCAGATCCGCTTTTGACGTTATTGACGTTATATCTTATTCTGGCTGGGGCAGTTACTGGACGTCCAGCTTAGATCAAATAGGTGCATGCGGAGGCCGCCGAATGGTATACTCGCCTGGCGGCAACACCACAGTGACCACCGGATCTTTGTACTTCTTGCACTCTGGAAGTGTATGGTACAAAGCTGATGCTGATGTTGCTGAGAGCGGCTCTAGCCATTTGCTAGGCATCCCAGGGTACAGTGGATTAGCTGCTGATGGGGTAAATGCTCAGTCTAGCTCCATGTTCATACCTTTCTTACTAGAAGGCTATGCTAGGGTACCTAATGCTGTCGTGCTCAACAAGCCAGCAAATATTGCGGGTCAGCCCCTGTACGTATCAACAACCGCCGGTAGTTTTGATTTTACAGCACCCTCTGGTACAGGTGATTGTGTCAGGGTTATTGGATATGCTATATCAAAAGATGCTACGACTAGTGATGTTCTAGTATATTTTAAGCCAGACCCAACGTGGGTTGAAATAACGTAGGAGGGCGCAATGTGGCTACATACTACGTTAACAAGTCAGGCAACGATTCGAACGATGGTCTATCAGAAGAAAATGCAAAACTTACAATCGGTGATGCCATCACTGATGCAACCGCTAACGGGACTGGCGCCCCACATACAATCAATATTGGGGATGGCACATACTCCGAAACAGTCAGTGCGACTGGCACTTCAAACCTGGCCGACGCGACTATTCAAGGCGCCTCGGGCGACTATAGCGATGTAACTATCCAAGGGAGCGCAACATATCAGGTGTCCCTCGGCGGCGGTGTAAAGTTTAAAAATATAACTGTTGTAAACGACGCGGCCGCGGCTGGCTCAGCGAAATATGCTATTTATAGTTCCACCGGCGCTAGCACAGTTACAAATTGCCACCTTAAATCAAATAACCGTGGATATTATTCAGTGGCTGCCGGCTCTGTCATAGAAAGGTGTATTATAGAAAGCACTCACAAAGCCACAACTAAGGCGACTTGGGGAGTTTGGTGGTCTGCGGCGAATGCGAGCAAGATATTTTCATGTTTAATTCTGGATTGGAACCATGCCATAGTGTATTGTTATGGCGGCGGCGATGTAGTTAATTGCACAGCACAAACGACACATGATAAAAACACCTCGCTGCGCGGTTTATATGCCGCTAACGTCTACAACTCTTTGTGTCACAATGACGGCGCAGCTGTGAGATGGGGTGGTATTACTGGTACCACAGATGGTGAAAATAATGTTTCCTGGGGCTGGGGATCTAACGATTTCAGAAGCAACACCAGCGGAGCCGACAATTCAGATTCAGGAGACGTCAGTTCTGATGGCGAGCAGTTTGTCGACGAAGACAACGATGATTTCAGACTCCGTCCCGGTACGATTTCCACTACTCGGGGGTCTTATTCTTATCAAACTAACAATAGTGTGGCGCTGCTTGATTTAGTAGGACGTCCTTATGATACCAGCACTCCTTCCGCCGGCTGCTATCAATATGCATGGGGCGCCTCCGGCGGAAAAAAACTTGCAGCCACCGACAGAGACGTGATTGGAAAAATTTGTGGTGTCAGCTCTACTAAGGTTGCAAAGACAATGGGGCAAGGCTAACAACTTTGAAATATATATATAATAAATGCATTTTGAGTCTGTAGGTCTAATTATATAGAGTAGGAGTACAACGCATGGCAGCAGCATCAGGAAGTATATCGTTTTTAGGAGCTAATAGGTTCCAAGGTTGGTGGAATGCCGATACAAATGAGGCCACAGGATCACGTTTAACAGGCGCCCCAGGCGATGAACAAACGGCTATTACTACTCTTTTTGATACAACGACCGGTTATGGAGGCTATAATCGATCAACAAACATAACAGCTGCTATCGGAGATTATTGGCAAGTAACTGGATCTGGCACCACAACTGTTGATGGCCATACAAATTGGGATTTAAATGACTGGATTATATATTCTGGCAGTTATGGCGGAGGATCCAAAACGTGGACCAAATTAGCTGTTGAAGACACTATAGCCTCGATTGTTATAGGTGATCTATCGGCTATAGAGCTATGGCACTTGACCGGTTCGGCAGATAAACACGTCCTTTTTATCACTGGCGCCGTTGATGGTAGTGTTATGCAGAGTGGTTCAGACGGCTTTGAATATGATTATTCTACTGGAGTATTAACTCTTACCGGTTCATCGGCTGGCCCTCTCTTAGAAATAAAAAACACAACTGACGGCGGTGATTATATAAGACTCGGCTACGCGAGCAACTATAGTATGATATTAGGATCCAACGCCGGCGGCGACGGCGTGCTTAAGTTTTATAAAGACGACGGCAGCAACGCTCTTACTTTGGAGGGTGAGAACAGTGCGATCTATCTAGGAGCCGGTACTGCAGAAGGTGTCCTCTCAGCTTGTACTATAAAGAGCGGTAGCGATGGCCTGGTCCTAAAAACTAACCAGAGAGACATCACACTATCAGCCTCTGCAGCTGTTAACATACCAGATGATGTTAAACTAACATTTGGCAAAGCGGATGATGCAACTATTGAGTACGATGAGGATGGTACCGATGAGCTTCGCTTTGCTGGTGCAGCTGCCACCTTTGAACAAGACGTTACATTTGACAATGATGTTACCTTGGGAGTTGCTGCTACAGACGTAACTACGGTAACTGGCCGCCTGACAGCTTCTGTGGGCGCCCTAATAAAAGATGATCAATGTCTTTATTTTGGAGATTCTGAAGAGGCTTCTATAATATACCAAGAAGCCAGCAACGATTATTTGGCTATTACCAATACCAAGGCTGGCAAGGGTGTTGTTATATCAGGTTCAAACATTCAGCTAGCTTCGCAAGATTATCCTCAGGGCTGCGGCTTAAAAATGGACTCTGCAGGCCGCATTGGCATAGGCGTTTCTGGCAGCATAAAAGATATGCTCCACATAGAGGACTCTATAAGCGGCACCGGCGGAACTATTGAGCTAGACCGACGCGACACCGCTATTGAAGAAGGTGACCCCTTGGGTAATATATACTTTGGTGCAACGGAGAATGGCAGTGACTACGACTGGCCTGTACATATAAGAGCTACTGCACTTAAGGATTTTGTAATTGACTCAGATTCCCCTGCAGCTTTAGAATTTCGGCTAACTCCGGACGGTGCTGCTACCAAAACCCTGGTCGCGCATCTTCATCACGGTGGACTTCTACTTGGATCTGGCAACTTGCCTTCAAGTAATTTTGTCTCTCCTCAGGCACCTCGGGGACGATTAGACGTTTCTGGTTCGGCTTTCTTGGGTACTAGCTCTACTGACGTGCATCAAATTACAGGCACTTTCAATCTCAACAACTCTCTTACCATAAGTGGCAGCGACGCTAGGATGCGTTTAAACTACCTAGACAACACAACATGGCCTAATCTCGGCCTAGGCTCTGCAAGTGACGAAGAGTACGCCAACTTTGGCTTAACTTTGAAAAATGACTCAACACAGCTCGGCGCCTTCACTGGCATCGCGATGACTGTTAACCCCAATCGTAATGAGGACGCCATCGGCGCTGCTATTGTTGCTCGTTCGGATTCAGCTAGTGATTCTATATTTGATACAGACCTTGCTTTTGCAACCAATACAGGGGCTGACGATGCGTTAACTGAACGAATGAGAATTACTCACAATGGCGCAGTAGGTATTGGACTTGAGAATCCGCAAGACACCTTGCATTTAGAGAATCTTTCTGGCCCGGCCTTGGTGCTCTCTAAACACGACGCTGCGCTTGACGCTAGCGATGTGCTGGGTGGGGTGGAATTTCAAGGCACAGAAGATGGAGGCACCTATAGCATCGGCGCTCGCATGCGAGGTATACCCGACAGCGCATGGACTGTTGGATCTGATGTGCCTACAAATATTGAATTTGATACATGCTCGGATGGCTCTGACACCCTTGTAACACGAATGGTTATTGGCGCCAACGGTGCTATATCAGGCTCTGGCAACCTTGAGATAGTTGGCACAATGAAGTCAACTGGCAACATCGCAACTAGCGGATCCCTAACTGCAGCTGGTTTGTACAGCACTTCTGTCTCAGGCTCTGGCAACCTTGAGATAGTTGGCACAATGAAGTCAACTGGCAACATTGCAACTAGCGGATCCTTAACTGCAGTTGACTTGTACAGCACTTCTGTCTCAGGCTCTGGCAACCTTGAAATTGTTGGCACAATGAAGTCAACTGGTGATATTGCAACTAGCGGATCCTTAACTGCAGTTGGCTTGTACAGCACTTCTGTCTCAGGCTCTGGCAACCTTGAAATTGTTGGCACAATGAAGTCAACTGGTGATATTGCAACGACTGGCTCTGTATCTGGATCGAGTACTTTTCTATGCGGTAGCACTCTTGCCGTACATGGCGCCGCAACAATTCGCGGAGACTTGACTACAAAAGGATCAGTTACATTAGGTGACGGGGCATCTGATGACATTACCATCACTGGTAAGATCAACGCTAATATCCTCCCTAATAGCACTCACAACCTAGGAAGCGCTTCAGATAAATTTGGAAGTCTTTTCTTGGAGAACATTTCAGGCTCTAGTGACCTCCAGGTTGTTGGCACGATGAAGTCAACTGGAGATATCGCCACTTCAGGCTCATTTACATCTCCGAATACTCTAAAGCTTAATTCGACAGCCGGCGATATTTCTTTTGAGGACGGCGGCACCGCTCAATTAGCTATCGACATGGATTCAACACCCGGAGATGTTATCATTCAACTTAAAGTAGATGATGATGATCTGGTATTTAAAAACTATGATGGTGTGGAGTGTGCAGTTGTAAGAAACTCACAAGGCGCCGGCGCCTTTGCTTATAAGAAATATGTAGCCCTCCTCTCGTCGGCCTTATCTCTATCCGGATCCAATGCCGCAGACGGCGGAAACGGCTTCAACGGATATACTCTACCATATATGGGGGCTACCCTGGCTGCAACGGCACCAGATGGTGGGTCTTATACTGTAACCCTACCTCATTCTGGCGGTTCCGCCTCGACCGCCGGATTGATGCTTGGATATAATCTTAGGGTTGTGCTCGCCGGATTCGCGAACGCCGGCGACAAAGGAGACATTACTATTGTTCGAGGTGATGCGAACGGATCTACCCCGGGCAGTGATTGTGATGCTATAATAGGAAGCATTGCCTCAGCTGCAGCTGACGACTCTGCTGCAGCCGGCATAACCATCAGTAGCCACACGATAACTATCAATGGCGCGTCCGTGACGCAGGGTGATTATATTGACTTGGTGTGCCTCTATTCTGAGGCCAATTATAGTTTGTGGCACGTGACCGGGCTATGTGCTACTTAACAGATCTCAAAAAAAGTCATTTAAAAACTCAACCTACTATTTATTATGACAAACTGTTTCCTGAGGAGTATTTAAATGTCTGACATGTTGGAAAAGGCTATCATTGACGCAGCCGCTTTAAAAGAAGCCGCCGTCAGAAACGCTGAAAATGTAATATTAGAAAAGTATTCTAACCAAATCAAAGAGGCTGTTGGCTCCTTGCTAGAACAGGAAGATCCAATGGCCGCAGAGGATCCTGCTGCAGCCCCCCCTGCAGGTGGAGCCCCCATGGAAGAGGGGGAGGGAGAAGAGGAGTCTCCAGTGATGGAACATATTCCGCTAGCTGTCACATCGGAAGACTTAGACGAAGAGATCGAAATACCTTTAGAAAATTTAATGAATGAAATTAAAAAGCTTAGTGAAATAGAACGCTTGAACGGCGCGTATATCGATGATCCAGAAATACAAGAAAACGCTCTTTTGGAAGTCATGCAGAGCGATTTAGAAGAAATTTTATTGCAGGGGGAACAAGAAGATCATGTCGAAGGCGCCATGTACGAACAAGAGGATGATTCTGAAGCCTTGTACGAGGATGACGAGGTGATTCTTGACGAGGAGGATCTAGGCGAAGCTTTGGAAGAAGCAGTTGCCGCGGCCCTGTCTGAAGAATTAATTGTTGATATACATCCAAGAAAATCTGGCTGGGCGGGAACTCCAGAATCAAGCATTAGGCTGGCAGAAGAAGAGTTATTGGCTTTAGAGATGGATTCCGAACGTAGAGAACACAATACAGCCATTCGTAAAGCTGTGGACAAAGTCACAAAAGTAAATGAAAGTCTAACAAAACAAAATACACAGTTCAGAGCGGCGCTTGGTGATTCCAAGAAACAAGTAACGAAGTTTCAGCGCGTCGTCCTGATATTAAAAGAAAAACTTGATGAAGTTAATTTGAGAAATGCTAAACTACTTTATCAAAACAAGGCACTAGACAGCGCCTCCCTTAATGAGCGACAAAAGCGTAAGCTTGTCGAAGCTGTTTCTAGCGCTGAGTCCGTTGAAGAAGCAAAAGTAATATTTGAGACCCTTGAAAGCACAGTGGGCAGCACCTCTCGTAAAAAGCAGCCGAAATCACTTCGCGAAGCAGTCGAAAAATCCTCTTCAATGATATTGTCTGGTGGGAGAAGAGAGCCCAAGAGACAAACAAAGAAGAACCCAACGTATGATCGTTGGAAATCGCTAGCAGGGTTAGCCCCCACTCGCGATTAACAGATAAATATTACACAAAAAAGGAGATTAAAAAAATGTCTGTATTAAAAAAGCTAACTGAAGGTATCGCGTCGCGTAGCCTTCAGAGAGAAGGTGCTGCACTACTAGAAAAGTGGGAGCGCACTGGACTTCTTGAGGGAATCGAAAATGATTCCAAAAGACAGGGCATGGCCCGTATGTTAGAGAACCAGGCCGCGCAGCTTCTAAAAGAAGCTTCGTCTATGGCAGCTGGTGATGTTGAGGGTTTCGCTTCCGTGGCGTTCCCCATTGTCCGTCGTGTATTCGGTGGACTACTTGCGAATGACCTCGTGTCGGTTCAGCCTATGAGCTTGCCGTCTGGTCTTATTTTCTTCCTGGACTTCACGTACAGTGATGAGACTACGGCTCGCCTAGGCCTTGACCAAGGCGATTCACTATACGGTGGTGGGGTTGTTGCTAGCCAGGTCACTGGTGGCGTCACCGATATTACTGAGACCGGTGGTGGCTTCTATAACATGGCTAATGCCTACTCTTCACCGACTGGTTCTGTTGAACTAACCGATGCGGTCACCACCGCGAACCCGGCGAGCATGAACGGCGGCGAGATCAACGATGGCACCATGGCGACCAATGGCCCTGCTTTGGTTTCAACGGGCGTCGAGATTGAGAGTCTTACTGAGGCTCAGAAAGCTCAGATTCGTTTTGATCCTGATATCTTGGCAAACGAAGATGCCTGGCTGCAACAGATGAGCTGTGTGGTTGCAAAACTTACGCAAGCTCAGATGGATGCGATCAATCTAAACCAGCTTCAAGCAATGACCCTGGTAGAGCGTGATCTAACTCCAATTTTTGGTGCTACGTCTGGCACAGGCGCGAATACCGATTTGGTTGTTGTACGACGCTTGACACATCTAGGTTACACTGACTCCACTGGTGGACGAATTGCAAAGGTTAACGGCGTCTCGACCGCTGTGACGAACGATGTAACTAATGCTAACTTTATTTCTTTCTATCTTCGTCATGGTTCAGGTGTCACACCGGACTTCAGCGACACCGATGCGCAGCAAGTTACGCTTATTTTCCCGCGCGCCGATGCGTTCGCGAACGGCAGCGGCCTAGGTTCTGTTAAGGGCGCTGACCACTGGGCTCTTGAGGAGGCGAGCGGTACTGCCGGCGTCAACTCTGGACAGGCAAGTGATCAAGCCAAGAATCAGATTCCCGAGATTGATATCAAGGTCGACAGCATTGCTGTTACCGCGGTAACGAAAAAGCTCAAGGCCAAATGGTCTCCCGAGCTTGGTCAGGATCTAAATGCGTATCACAACCTAGATGCGGAAGTTGAACTCACCCAGATTCTTTCTGAGCAGATTGCTCTAGAGATTGATCGTGAGATTCTTAATGACCTCGTTCAGGGTTCTAAAGCTGGTACGTATTACTGGTCACGTTCGCCTGGTTTGTTCGTTAATCGTACTACTGGTGCGGAACTTGGTGCTACGGCAGCTGCTCCGGACTTCACCGGTACGGTAAGCGAATGGTACGAGACTCTTGTCGAGACCGTCAATGACGTTTCTGCTCAGATTCATAGAAAAACTCTACGCGGTGGAGCTAACTTCCTGGTGACCTCACCTGAAGTTGCTAACATCCTTGAGTTCACTTCTGGTTTCCGTGCTAGTGTCACGCATGATTCTGACAAGGGATCTGTTGGTGCTGTTAATGCTGGTTCACTTTCCAAGAAGTGGGACGTTTGGGTTGATCCTTACTTCCCGCGTAACCTCATCCTCATTGGACGGAGAGGAAGCAGCTTCTTAGAGAGTGGATATGTGTACGCTCCGTACGTGCCGCTACAGGTCACCCCGACGATCTTCGGTACCGAGGACTTCGTGCCCCGTAAGGGCGTGATGACTCGTTACGCTAAGAAGATGGTTCGACCTGATATGTATGGCCTCGTTGTTGTACGCGGACTTCTTGGTGAGTCTGGCGCAAGCTAGTCACTAGGTAACTTAGTTTGACCCCGTCTTGAGTTTTCTCTTGACGGGGTTTTTTATTTTGGTATTTATGATATCCAAACACTATTTATAAATGATTGATAAGGCAAGGCGCCTTTTATAAAAGGAGAAAACGAACATGGCTAAATTAGGAAGATATAGTGCAGATAGAAAGAAGGTAGATGCCTTAACTGCTGCATCAAGTTTAGAGGTTGCCGATTGTGGCACATTATTTACATTGGGCACGGCCGCCGGTTTTGCAACAGTATTGCCGGCAATTTCGGCCGCTGGCAAAGGCTGGTGGTGTAAGTTTATAGTTATTGTTAGCCCAACCGGAGGCGCAGGATATACTATTGACTTGAGTGGTTCCGATGCGGTTACAGGCGTAATCACTACCGGCGCCGACGGCGCCGCCACCGATTCAGCCGGAGCGGCACAAGCAGTATTCGTTAACGACGCTGCGATAATAGGTGATCAACTTGAATGTGTCACTGATGGAGTTAGGTGGTATTTCACTGGACACTGCAATGCGGCCACTGGCATTGACATGGAATAATAACTAGTATCGTCTTATCAACACTAAACCCCCTGCTCTTAATGAGTTGGGGGTTTTTTGTATATATACACTATTTATTCATAACCAAGGAGACTTAAAATGGGCAAGCGCAAGAGAAGACTTCATAGTCCAAAATATGCTAAAAAGTATGCTTCTGTAAGAGAAACCTACAACCGCTTAAGGGGTGTTGTGGAGGAGGCTGAAGCTGACGGAGTAATCACAGAGGAAGAAGCCGCGCAAATTGTGAAGGCTAAAGAAGCAGTTGTCGAAGCTATCGTTGAAACAGCTGTTGAGACAGTTACGGAAGAAGTAGCTGAAATCATCGAGAAAGTCGAAGAGATTGTAAAGCCTGTGGTAAAGAAAGTTACAAAGAAAAAGACGATCTTCAAGCCCCGCACCACGAAAAGAAAGAAGCCGACCGCAAAGAAAGAAACCTAATTCATCATCTCCTAACTAATTATAGTGGAATAGGAGACTGTATGAATGGCCAGCACAATTACAAGCGCGACAATGAAGGTGACCATAGCTGAGCAGATTAATCTGAACGGCAGTGAGCAAGGTTCAAAAAATACATTAAGCATTAGTGGTATAAAAAACGTATTTAAGAGAATAGTTACTATTGCAGCAGACGACGATGCAACAGTTTTAGTTTTTAAATCAACTGTGTCTATAGCCGGGGGAACAGCTGATACTGGCGGTGACGGTGCGCTAGATTTGCAGAATGTAAAATATATTCGCGTAACCAACCTAGATGATACAAACTCCGTTGGCCTCTCACTACAGTTAGACTCTGACGAAGACAACAGCGCTGCAAACGAATCTTGCACTATCTTGCTGGAAGCCGGCAGAAGCTTTATTATGGGCACTCCTGATGAAGGAGTCCACGTCGACGATGATTCAGCTGGCATATTAACAGCATTAACCGATCTAGAGAGTATCATAATTAACCCGGGATCCAATGTAGGCACAGTGGAAGTATTCGTGGCTAGTACATAAGGAGAGAGCGACACATGGCAGTACCAACATTATCCCCAGCTTCTGTGACAAGCACTGTTGTCTTAACGTCCTCGGGAAGCACTGCCACAACAGGCCCCGGATCCGGCAATTCATCGCACTATCCATCTGGTATATACGTTGATCCAGACTCTGACTTATATGACGTAAATTTTATCAATGGAGCGTCCGATCAAGTTGCTTACGCCTACAAGAAACTAGGTGGCGATGTGCTTGACATCGAGTTGACGGCTGGAAACATCTACGCCTCGTACGAGGAAGCAGTATTAGAATATTCGTATATCGTCAACGTACATCAGTCAAAAAACATCTTGCACAGCGCCCTCGGCGCCACGACTGGTACTTTTGACCATGATGGTCAGCGTACAGACGCTCTCAAAGAGAGCCAGGTTGAATTAAAGTATCCTAAATTTAAATTAGGTTACGTTAAAAAAGTCATGGATCACTCTATATCAGAAGTAGGCATAGGTGGATCCCAACCAATATATTCCTCTTCAGTGGATTCTGTGCCGAACACGCAAGATTATGATTTGCAGGCCGCTATTTCTAGCTCGGCAAATGACACAGATTCGCCTTTCTATAATAAAGTTGGCAATAAAAGAGTAACAATCCGACGCGTGTACTTTAAAACTCCGCATGCAATGTGGAGGTTTTATGGATATTATGGTGGACTAAACGCAGTTGGTAATTTATCAACCTACGGTATGTATGCAGATGATTCATCTTTTGAAATAATTCCTCCATGGCAAAACAAAGCCCAGGCCATGGCTTATGAAGATGCTATCTATTCTAGAAACTCTCATTATTCTTATGAATTGCGAAATAATAAATTAAGGATCTTTCCACTTTCAACCGCCGGCGGACCTAAAAAGATTTGGTTTGAATTCTCAATTGATGCTGAACCATGGGATGACCAAGGGGATAGACAAGATGGTCTAGCCGGTGTCAACAACATGAATACCCTGCCGTTAGCCAATATACCTTATGCAAATATAAACTCTATTGGTAAACAGTGGATACGTAGGTTCGCATTGTCTTTGGTGAAAGAAACTTTAGGACAGATACGTTCAAAATTCGGTGCGATACCGATTCCTGGCAACAGCGTCACTTTAAATGGGGATAAATTGATCTCTTCTGCTCGTGAAGAACAAAAATCTCTGAGAGAAGAACTACAAAAAGTACTTGATGAACTGACTTACCAGAAGATAACAGAAATTCAAAAAGCTATTACGGACAATACCCTGGAAACTGGGAAGAAACTTCCCATGTATATTTTTGTGGGGTAAATAGATGTCTCATGAAAACGATAAGTGGTCTCAGCCTTCAACACCTCCCCCTCCTTTATTTTTAGGAAAGAAGGAGCGCGACCTTGTTAAACAAGTTAATGATGAATTAATAGAAAGAGTAATTGGGCAGACTATCGTGTATTATCCTATTGATATAGATCACACAAACTATCATCCTCTTTACAATGAGGCAGTGGTTAAGACGTTTTTGTCACCGGTAAGGGTTTATACCCTGATAGAGTTCCAAGGAGAAGAAACTGCAACAGATAAATATGGTGTTGACAAGACTGTTAAATTAAATGTACATTTTCATAAGAGGAGATTGACAGAAGATCAAAACTTGTTTGTTCGAGAAGGTGATTTCATTGCTTACGGTAAAAATTATTATGAAATTGTGAGCCTAAAAGAACCAAAAGAGATGTTTGGTCAAGCCGACCAACGCATAGAAATTGTAGCACAATGTATTAAATCACGCGAGGGGTATTTTGATGGCAGCTAAAACAAAAAATGAAGAAGAGACATCCCGCGACGTCCCTAGATTTAAATCAGAATTGGAAGATATTGATTTTGCCTTATATAAGTTTCTAGATGAAACACTGGACATAAGGGCTGGAACAAATAAAGGGTTCAAGAAGGTTCCGGTGATTTGGTCTGGAGCAGAAAGATCTCATAATATAAAATCTGAAGGAATAGAGAGAGATCTGACCGGCCAGGTTATTTTGCCAGTCATTTCCGTCGAAAGAAAGGCTGTTAAAAAAAGCCATAAAAGCAGAGTAATTCCATATGCTGCAGTAGATCCAGTAGGAGATCTCAAGGGCGGCTATCTAACTATAAATAAGGTAATACAGCAAGATAAAACGAGAGCTTTCGCTAATGCTGATGCATATCGCCGCGGCGGCCAACTCCATTATCCACTGAATAGGTTCAAAAAGAATAAAAAGATAGTTTATGAAACAATATCAATTCCCATTCCAATATATGTGGAGATTGATTATGCGATTACTTTGAGAACTGAGTACCAGGAACAAATGAATGATATAATGACACCTTTTATAAGAGTCTCCAACGCACATAGAAGGGTGATGATTGAACACAATTCGAATCAATACGAGGCTTTTATCCAAGAGGCATATGCTATGTCAAATAACATTTCTAGCTATACGACCAACGAACGCAAATACGAAACAACAATTAATATGAATGTTATTGGATATTTAATAGGAGACGGAAAGAACCAGAAACAGCCCCGGGTCGTCCGTCGCGAGAACCCAGTACAGATAAGGTTTGCCTCAGAGCGTATTATAGTTCAAGATGAGGATGGTGAATTTAGATTTTAAAGGATTTTGTGATAAGGCGTGACTATTTATTAAAGAAAAAAGTTCATAAAATTTTAGAACTTGCCTAATCGAGGAGCAACAACATGTCAGTAGATAAATTTAAATTTGTGTCACCCGGTATTTTCATTGATGAAATTGATGAATCTCATCTACCTTCTTTACCAGAGCGAATGGGTCCTTTGGTTATAGGACGCTTCGAGAAGGGACCGGCCCATCGTCCCGTAAAGGTTGAATCTTTTCGCGAATTTGTTGCAAAATTTGGTAATCCATCCGCTGGTAATCCCTCTTCCGGTGATATTTGGCGAAGAGGATCACTGACTGCTCCCACATATGCTGCGTACGCTGTGCAGGCTTGGCTAAGAAATAATTCACCATGTACTGTGTACAGAATTCTTGGCCAAAACCCAGATAATGCCGACTCCACCGGGAAGGGCCCGGCTGGATGGATAACTGATGCTACGCCCGGGACAACCTTGGCCACAGCCGGCGGAGCATACGGTTTGTTCGTTATGCCGAATCCGGATTCGTATGATCCTGGGGCTGGCCTCTATGCCGGAGCACAAGACGCGCTAGACACCAGCGCCGGCGCCGGTAGTGGGTTGGCAGGATCTTCTACTGATCATAAAATCGTAATTAACGTTCCGGCGTCCATCGGCGGCGCCGCTGCCGATACTAGTATATTTATCGACATGAACACCACGACGCACGGCGCCGTTGTAGTCAGCGGATTCACATCCGGCTCTTCCAATCAAATCGGAATCGCAGCCGGCTCGGCGGCCAACGATGATATCACAGACTATCTTATCGCAGCTATTAACGGTACTTCTGATGCACGTATTGCATATGCAACAGGTGGTGGAAATGCTGGAATCGGCACTGGCATCGCTGGTATTACAGCGGCCGATGGATCAAATGCATATAAAGTAAAAATCACAGCCGACAAGCAAGGCTCTGGAGGTAACAACACTACTCTGGCACTGCCCACTGGTGATATTTCTGTAGTAGCTCAAGCGGCCCTTACGGGGGGCTCAGGCCCGGCTGTCACAGGTACATTAGCTGCTGTATGGTACTGCCAAGAGGGTGGTGTCGTCCTTACTGGCACAATGCGAGACTCCACCGGTCAACACGGCGAAGGAGCAGGAATATTTGTGAAAGGTGCAGCTGGTAACACCACCCCCACCTTCACTGCCAAGGTGAAAAATCTTTCCGGTACCGTGGTCAAGGAAGCTACCTTTAATTTTGATAGAGATTCTAAGCTCTTTATTAGAAACGTTTTTAATACGGACCCCACAAGAACCAACTCGGAATTAGTAAATACAAGTAACGACTCTAATGCCTTAAAAACTCATTGGCTGGGCGAAACTTTTGAAGCTAACCTTATAGCAGCCGAGAACTCTAAACTTAAAGTAACCGGTTCGACACCTGCCAATGCTGATGTACTTGGTGTTATTTTGCAGTTAGAAAGCGCCGGCGCCACTTCTAACATAGATTGGCACGATCGTCGTCAGGTTGCTCAGGCCGCACGAACTGGCTGGTTTATCTCTCAAGACACGCGTGGCGACACATACAGTAACTTTAATCCAGTCACTGATACACAACAGCTCTTTAGAATACATGCTTTGGGTGGGTCTGGCGCAACGACTGATCCTGGTTGTGGCGAAACCTCAAACAGAGATTTAAAGATCTCTATTCAATCGATCAAAGCACCAACAGATAATTTTAATAATTTTGGTACTTTTTCGTTGGTGGTTAGAGGCGCCCACGACACAGACAACAGCCCAGTAGTGTTAGAGCGCTTCTCTAATCTCAGCCTTGACCCGGGTTCACCTAATTTTATTAAAAGAAGAATTGGGGATATGAGCTACTCTTACAATCGGTCAACTAAACTTGTGACTGAGAATGGTGAATATACCAATAAATCAGATTTAATTAGAGTGCAAACTTCCGAGGTGGTCGACCTGGGACAAGCCGCTGGCCAGCTTCCATATGGTGTATACGGGCCTTCGGTACCTCTTACATTTGAACTGATAAGCGGCTCCATAACTGCTTCAGCTGAAAACGGATATGTCCTCGGCAGCGGTTCTTTGCCCACTGCGCTTTGTCCTTACGAAAAACATGCCGCAGCCGACGTAAGCATGGTATATACCAATAACGTTTTTACAGCTTCATTTGAGTTCCCCACTTCCAGACTGAGAGTCAGTTCATCTGAGGGTGGTCTTGTCCAGGCTAACAAAGCTTACTATGGATACCAGTCGACTGTGAAAAGCAGCAAGCGTTTTGATTTTTCAAATTATGACCTGTTCAGAGGACAGCCTGCAGGTCATGACCCGTATGCTGAAACCGCTGGTGAGTCACGATACTCATGGGTATTCACTCTAGACGACGTTGAGAGGAGCACCTCTAATAGCGACCACTCACTTTGGGTATCAGGCTCGCGAGCTGGTGGAAACGCCGGAAACTGGAATGTGTCTTCCGGATCACTGACGGGCGCCCTTGACGCCGGCGTAGACAGGTTCACATCTCCGATGTTCGGCGGCTTCGACGGGTTCGATGTTACCGAAAGAGACCCGCTTCGCAATACTTATACATCCCCGGACGGTACTTCTGGCACAGAACTAAATAACCACGCCTTCTACAGCTTGAAAAAAGCTATTGACGTCACCTCAGATGCTGAGTATGTTGAGTTTGATGTCGCGACAATGCCAGGAATCACCAACACAACGCTGAATACTGCGTTGCTGGATTCTTGTGAGTCCCGAGCAGACTCTTTAGCAATTATTGATCTGAAAGGTAACTATGTACCGCCACACGAGCATAGTAGTATCTCCACGCATACTGACTATGCAGGTTCTGTTACAGATGTAGTTAACACGTTTAAGGATATGAATGTAAATACAAGCTACGGTTGTACTTTTTACCCGTTTGTTAGAATTAGAGACACGATAAACGACTCTGTGCTATATGTGCCACCATCAGTTGTTGCACTAGGTACCTTCTCTAGTTCACAGCGTAAATCAGCAGTTTGGTTTGCACCAGCCGGCTTCACTCGCGGCGGCTTAAGTGAAGGCTCTGCGGGCCTTCCGGTCTTAGGAGTAAAGGAGAGAGTAACGTCTACTAATAGGGACAAACTATACGATGCTAATATCAATCCGATTGCTACTTTCCCCGCCGAAGGCGTTGTTATCTTTGGCCAGAAGACGCTGCAGGTTACTCGCTCTGCATTAGATAGAATTAATGTCAGGAGACTTCTCATCTATCTCAAGAAAGAGATTTCTAGAATTGCTTCTAGAGTTTTGTTTGACCAAAATGTACAAGCTACATGGGACAGGTTCACCGGTCAGGTGGTGCCATTCCTCGAAGGTGTACAGGCCGGCCTAGGTTTGACTGACTTCAGAGTTGTACTCGATGACACAACTACAACTCCGGACTTGGTTGATAGAAATATTTTATACGCAAAGATTTTCTTGAAGCCTGCTAGATCAATTGAATTTATCGCTCTTGACTTCATTGTCACTAGAAGTGGTGCTTCTTTTGATGATTAATTTTAAGCTTAGACTATTTATAAGAGAATTAGGAGACTAAACACATGCCATTTTTTTCAGATTCAGGACCAGGAGGGTTCCAACCTAAGAGAGGTTTTAGGTTTTTAGTTAGTTTTACAGAATTATCTAATTTAACTTTTATGGTAAAGTCCTGCAGCAAGCCTGCGTACGCAGTGGGATCATCTAAGCACGCAATTCTTAATCACGAATTTAAATTTCCTGGAAGAGTGACTTGGGACGATGTCTCAATTGAATTTGTTGATGCTGTGGATCCAAACGTTGGTTCGAAATTTTATAATGCCTTATTGAACTCTGGCTATGTTAATCCTATTGACGAAAACAGCCTTCTAACTGGTATAACTAAAGTCCAAGTAACAGATACTATAGGTGAAGTTAGAATTAAGCAGCTAGATGGTGGTGGAATTGTCCTCCCCGCGGGAGTAGATCCTGGTGATGGCCCGGGCCTAGTTGATAGTACTAGAATTATAGAAGAGTGGACATTAAAAAATGCCTGGCTTACAAAAGTTAGCTGGGGTAAGCTAGACTATAATTCGGATACTGATATGCTCAGTATATCAGCTACCATAACATATGATTATGCCACTTATCATTCTACCCCCGGCGGCATTCCTGTACAATAACAAGAAGAGGTTTAGATGAGAAATAATCAAAGGCGAACAACCGCGCCTAGTCGTTCGGGCTCCCCGCCCGCCACCGCCGCAGCTGCAGCATCCGGGGGTCTCACCTATCAAGTTCCTACGGAATTTGTAGAGTTGCCCTCTAGAGGCAGGTTCTATTTGGAGGGCCACCCTCTTCACAATCAAGAGACTGTTGAAATAAAATTCATGACAGCCAAAGAGGAAGATATTCTATCCTCAGTTGCTTTAATTAAAAAAGGGTTAGCCGTTGACAGGCTGCTGGAGAACATACTAGTAGAAGATATTGATCCTGGCAGTTTACTGGTTGGCGATCGATCTGCTATAATGATAGCAGCTAGGACCTCCGGGTATGGCAGGGTGTATGAGACTGAGATAACATGTCCCACCTGTTCTGCTAAAAACTCTTTCCTTTATGACCTTACAAATGCAAAGATAGCCGATCGGTGTTTCGACGAACAATTTATAGCTGATAACGATATCGAAATTAATCCCGAGAGTGGCCTATTCATTGTTGAACTCCCCACAACAAAGGTGGCAGTTGGCCTCAGACTCTTAGACGGTTACAGCGAAAAAGAATTCACCCGGGCCAATTCTGACAACGAGGAATCAAAAATCACAACACTACTGTCTGCTTTTATTGAAAGTGTTGATGGCATATGTGATAGACAAGAAGTTGAAGCGTTTATTGATAGCATGCCCACAAAAGATTCAAAATATATCAGAAATATTTATACTACATTAATACCCAACATAGAGCTGAAAGATGATTTCACCTGCAGCCAGTGCTTCCAACAGAGGGAAATGGAGGTGCCGCTTTCTGCGAATTTTTTTTGGCCTGGATGAGACATACATGGAATCTGTGTATGAACAGTTTTTCATTTTGCAATACCATGGCGTCTGCAGCTTCATAGAAGCCTATAATTTACCTGTCGGGCTAAGAAAATGGTACTTAGAAAAACTGAAACACCAGTTTGAATTGGAAACGGAAGCCCTAAACAGCAAATAACAAGCATCCGAGTCACTCTCAATTTCTGTTTGCTAACTATTTATTAGGCCTAGGAGTATATTATACATGGCCGATACACCAGAAAAATTAGCAGAAGAAGCAAAGATACTAGCGGCTGAGCTTGAAAAGCTTAAGGCCATGGGCGATGAGTTGACTACAGCCCAGCAGCGTCAGTTTGCTTTGTACGCGTCCCACTTAGCTAAGCTTAAACAAGCTAGTATGCAGCAACAACAGATTGCCAATAATGCTAAGTTACGCTTAGAACAGATGAAAGAAGAGAGTGTTTATGATCAGCAGAAAGAAGAAAGCATTCGAAAGCAGATTGAAACCAACAATTCCCGAGCCGCGGCCTATGAGGTTAATCAAGCACAGATAGATTCTGCTTTACAGAATACAAGAGAAATAACAAAAAAAGTATTTGAAGAGCGCGCCGCCATGGCGCAAGAGTCTGACGCAACTCGACTTCAACTTTCTCAACAGCAAGAACAAGACTCAGAACATTTGCTCGACCTGTATGGTAAGACTGCCCTGGGTGTCACAACCGCAATGAAGGGGACTATTTCTGAAATGGATGCCCCCATGGCTATGATGGCGGCTTCTTTTCCACGAGCCATGGAAAGCATGATTGCGGAACAAAAAGCTCAGTTTACAAAGGGGGAGAAAGGTCTTAAAAGTATAGGAAAAGAGCTGGGCTTTGTTTCAAAAGAAATTGAAAATGTCGCCGTCGGCGCTGCAGACATGCAATGGCTGGAACGTACCTTTGGTCCCGAAGCCAGCAAGAGGATAGCCGATTGGGGTGGCGGCTTTAAGGGTGTCGGGAGCAATATAGAAGACACTTCTAAAACTCTCAAGACTTTGTTGGATACTTCTATGGCAATACGGCCGTCGTTTGTTGAGGATGACCCTGCCGCGGCAGCCTTCATAGCCAACCAAGTTACCGGCTATGAAAAGCTTGGCGCAACTAGAGAAAAGCAGGCTGAGTTTATTGATAAAAATGCAAAAGCCCTAGGCATGTCTCAGGTGGAAGCAGTTAAGCAGATGGCAGTGCTACAAGCATCTGCCGATAGTACCGACATGTCACTCAAAGGCGCCCTGCAGGGTTATAACGATAATTTTGGTACCTTTGTTCAATATGGCGAACAATCAATTGAAGTATACAGTAGGATGCAGGCCCAGGCAGTCGCGACTGGGGCAGGCATGAAGGGCCTTACAGAGTGGGCTAATCAGATGGACGATTTCAAGGGAGCAACAGAGGTGGCGCAAGGGTTTAATGCTGTGCTTGGAGATAACCTTCTTGATATGGAAAAGCTCAAGTACGCTGATCATCCTGAAAAAATACGATTGATTCAAGAAGCTTGGCAGAAAAAGGGCGTCGCTTTTGATGCATATGACAGAGAAATGCAGAAAGTAATTGCCGGTACATTAAAGCTCAATAGCATTGAAGAGGCTGCAAAAATTTTGAGCGAAGAAAACAGCCATGGCTACGAGGTAAGGGCATCGAAAATGGACTTGTCTGCTAAATCAACACAAGAGATGACTGAAAGAATCAGGGGCACTATGACTACGACAGAACTTCTGACCAGAAATCAAGATGTGGCACAGGGCGGTATGTTCAAGTTCATGAACAGAACACAGGAGTTTGGTGAGAAGGGCGCCCAGGCAATACTCAGCGTCTTCAATCAGGTGTTAGGTGTTGTACAGGATACGGAAGCTGCAGCAATTGCTACAGTTACAGCATTTGAGATGCTTGTTAAGGGCACCGGCAATATTGCTGAGGCCTTGGGCAAGGGAAATATTAAAGAAGCTGTCGAAAGTGCCATCCCCTTGGGCCTCACTGCCGGCGTGGGCATCTTTGCTCCGCAGCTAGCTGAGGCAGTCGGCGCCACGCCTAAAGCGAAAACGGCAGAAGCCTTTCCGGCATCTGAAAGAAGAGGGTTATTAGATCTAGCCACGGAGCGCACAAGAGCCGGTACCGGGGATACAGAGCAAAATCGCCAGATAATGGAATTGGTTAGCGCTATAAAAGATGGTACCCTGCTGCAAGCTGATATCACTACAAACCTAAACTTGGATGGCAAGACAATCGATACTATTACTCAAAAGACTTCTTCCAAGGCTGCCACAAGAGTCAAAGAAGAAATGAATAGAAAAGCTAGAAACTTACCAACGGCGGGACTATAAGGAACAAGAAGTATGCCTAAATTTTTTCAAACAGAAATAGGAGCCCACGGCGGAGAGAAGCAAGGTTTTCAAAATGTTAAGTTTAAAAAGCGCGACTTTAATAATAGCAGCGCTGCTAGATCCGGTACCATACTAGAAATTATACCAGTTCATATTAAAAACCCTCCGGTTATTCAGTTTCTGGCTTATCTAGGGAGAATCACTGACAGATTTGGTGTTAGCTTCCAGGCAAGTCAGCCATTTGGCCGGCCAGACCCATATCAAATTTGGAAGGGCAATAGCAGAACCATCCGATTAAGTGTTGACCTACCATCTAGTTCGGTGGCAAAAGGACTGGATAACTTAAACAATCTAAGCTGGTTTTTGGCCGCTCTTTACCCAACATATCGCAGTAAACTAACAACTACGTCTGTATCCGCGACTCCCATGTTCAGAGTTAGATATGGAAATTTAATAAGTTCAATGACCTCAGGCGGTCAAGGTATACTATGTGTGATTAAGGGGGTGTCCGTAACACACGATTTGAAACAAGGTGTTATCGGCGCTATCGCCTCCGGGATGAGAATGTCTGGCGGTACAACGGCCGGCCAATTGATTAAAGCAGCCGGTTTCGACAATTACGTAAGAGATGGAGAAAAAATATTAATTCCTAAATCTATAAAATTAGGGTTCTCGTTGACTGTTGTTCATGACCACTCTCTAGGTTGGGATCATGATACTGGAAAATGGAGAGGCGCCAAAGAAGGTGCCGGGTACCCATACAAATTTGGATTGGTGAGGGACACGAAGGATGAACTCAGTCTGGACCCTGTTGGGGATCTTTATGGCGATACTAGTATACCAGAAGGCGCCGCTCCTCCTTCCCCGGGCAGCCCGGAAGCACAGCAAACGAATGCCTCTCAGACAATAATTAGTGATACTGATGAGGACGTAGGCGTCGAGGAGTCGTGGTGGGATACTGCTACTTCTATAGCTAGCAAGGTTTCACTTATAAGCGATGAGCCAATGGACACAGCCGGTACTGGTATATAGACATGGAGACAATACATTATGAGATATAAAAATCAATCAGTTTTTGTCAACGATAACGAACCTTACAAGAAATTTTTGAAAAATCGGGGTATAAAATCTGTTAAACAATACGAAACCCCGAAACTACGATATCCCACAGACCTGCAGGCAAGAACAAACTTTTCTACAAAAAAACACATATGGTCAACTGGAGATAGATATTTTAAGCTGGCCGAAGAATATTATGGAGACCCTACTATGTGGTGGGCAATAGCTTTTTATAATCAAAAACCAACAGAATTTCATCTAAATTTAGGAGACGTCTTATTCATACCAATGCCATTAGAATCTTTCTTATATACTATAGGTTATTAATATGTCACAAGATATTACAAGCCCGGGAGGATCCGCGGCGCTCACTCCAAATAAGTCCACAGCACGAGTCCGCGATCAAAAATCATTAACTAATGATAACAGAACACGTGGTAACATTGAGCAATATATATTAAGTCAAAACATTGAAAAGGCTGCCAATTATTTTAATTCTAGAAGGGAGTTGTTTAATTATCAAACTTTTAGACAGGTCAACGGCGACGGCACCCAGATGGTCAACAAGCTGAGAGGAATTGAAAACATTGAGGTTTTCAATAAAGTGAAGACCTCGGTTCTCTCGCTTATGATGCCAAAAGTGAGGATTTATAAGGTTAGTCATGAAGAGGCCGGCTTTGCAGAAGATGGCACACCGGATGAAGGCAAGATACAAAGACTACCCTTTCCTTGCTACAAAGAATTTAAATTTTCTGATAATTTTGGTCAGGAAACTGCAGCAACTGTACAAGATTATTTGAATTATGAAAGCACGAAGCCTTCTTATCGAAATGTTGGTTTAGAATCCTTCTCTATTATACATGATGGCAAATCAGAAGGTATTTTAGAGCAGAATATACAGTGTTCTTTGAAACTTACTTTTAAATCCTTGAAAGACCTAACGGCACAACCACCTGGTGAACCACATCCGGAGAAGGGCGGCCTCAGATACGTCGATCTAATATTATGGCCACCCGCCAGATACGTTAAGGACGCCGAGACGCATAATCCACTGCATTACGAGATAAAAGCTATGATTGGCTATTCAGCACCCAGCAAGCAGGCTTTAGAGGGGCTGAACCTGACACTGAAAGAGGTTGAAATGCTTAGTCATATCGAAAAACTAAATACTATAGTTTCTCTTTCCTTGGTCGATTATAAAATAGGCATAGGTGAACAGGGGCAAGTCACCCTGACAGCTAATTACCGAGGGAGACTAGAAACAATAGTTGGCACCAACTCAGTTAATATTTTTCAAGATACTATGCGTCTTGGCCACGGCGGCAAGGAGAAGATATCAAAATCGGTCGACCCGAAGAATAATCCAGCACACATTTTCAAGATTCAATCCATGATACATGAGTTTTTTAAAGAACTAAACCAAACTCACTGCCGAAATGATAAATGCTCGTCTAGAAAAAAACTCTTGCAAGTTTTAAAAAGTGATACAATATTTTCATCTATTTATCGCGAAGCCGGAGGTCCTGCGGTAACTGAAAACAGAGGGGTCGTCAAGGTAGTGGGGAATGGCGAGGATATATTCTTATGGTTTAAACAGGCTATAAATTCTAATAGAATGCTTGCTCTTATCCGTCGCCGTGTCGGCGGATTTAAAAAGGATGTATATAAAACATTCGTAGACCAACTAATAACCGGTAATGATGCCCGCGACGAGTTGGACCCAGAAACTAGGCTGTTCTGTATCAACGTGCCAAAAGAGGAAGTTGTTAAGTATTTAGGCGCCGTCGAGCCTCCACCTGACAACCAACCGATTGCAACTTTAGATGAGCTGACCAAACAAGGAGTCAGCTATAGCGATGCCATGCAACAAATTATGACTGGTGGCACAACTGCTGTCCCTCGCGGCAGTTCTAAAATTAAAATTGATCGATGCAATAAAGCAATCCAAAAGGACGCCGCGTTACAGGAGACCGTCGCGCAAGATATCTCTTCACTAGAGGCTAATCGAGTTGAAGATATAAACAAAGAAAAAAAAGACCCTAGCCGTAAAACAACGCTTAATTTTGATGGAGAAAATTATAAATTTTATTTTATTTATTTTGGTGACATCATAGAATTGGCATGTAAGAATGCCGGCTTTAAAGCTTTGGATTTAATTAACGAAGAGGAGGTAGGAGGGGAGGCTTCAACCGCCCCATCATACCCGCCTTTTCCTCCTAATACTTACTACGGATACGGGAAAAAAAGGGGGGATATAAATAAAGAAGCTGGACGTAATTATGGCCTAGGCCAAACCCGCGTGTTGCTTGGCCCCCTTGAATATACTGATCCTGAAACTGGAGTAATAAAAAATATTAATCTAGCCCAGTTCCCCATATCCTTTAACTATTTTAGGTCATGGTTTACGAAGCGTATCATTAGGAAAAAGAGTCCTGCGATGTCTCTTGGGGGTTTCCTAATTGAGTGCATGAATAAGTTAATTATGCCGGCCTTGGGAGCTGGCATGCCCAGTAGTGTCAAGCCGTCAAGAACCAGATCTGCCATACAGGCCCTCACACTACCGGGCAAGCAAACCGGTGAAGACCCAGTAGAAATCTGTGGCAGGATTGTAGGAAGGATAGAAGAAACGCTTCCCCTTCACAGAGTATTGAACGTAGATGGTTCAGTATTTAGAGAGGCCTATTTGAACAGGCTCATCGCCGGCCAATCATCTGAGACGATGATAAAAACTTCACATGATTATCTTTTGATACGCACAACCACAGCTAAGGACATGATGGAAAGAACTGGAAACCCTATTGAAGATCTTAAAGACGGAATCTATCATTTCAACATCGGCTCTGACAATGGCTTATTAAAAACCATGGATTTTAACAAGGTGTCTATAACGGGCTTGGCAGAGGCCAAATGGAAAATTGCTAGAGATCAAGGTGCTGATCCTCTCGGCCAGTTGATGTTCCCTTTTGACACTAATTTAGATTTAATTGGCACTTCTTTATTTGTACCTGGTATGTATTATTATGTTAATCCTAGCATGTTAGGGCTGGGAAATGTTGAAGATGCAAGGTCAGTGTCATACCAGCTTGGCTTAGGGGGGTATCACATCGTGCAGACCGTGACAAGTACTATTCGAAAAGGAACCTACACGACTAAAATAGAGGGCAAACAAACATTCCAAGGAAGACCTAAGTAATGACTAAAAATCTTACCGAATCCATGTTCGAATCAAAACTTAATTTAGGCAACTTTTATCCTAAGTTACCTGGTATTAAGAATTTCGATCTTGAAAGAGAACATTTGTTTTATGGTCGGATCGATCCTGATGGTGATGTTGTTTATTTGGAAGACTCAAACTTAAAACAAATTTATTCTGGGAAAAAACAGACTCATTTTGCTGCTGATTTTGTTAGTGAGGCGTTCTCTGACTTTCGACAAAACGTAAAGAAGGCTTCAGACAAAAACTTTCTTAATAGGAACGGTGTTTTTCCTACTAATCTAAAGGCTTACAAGGCCTGGGACCACCGTGATTTAGAATATAATTATAATCAATACATTAATAAAATTTACGTTGATTTTGTCAATAATTATCTTGAAAAAGATCGCCGACATGAAAAAATAAAAGACCATAAAACTTTTATTAAAGAGTTTCTTAATTATGCGATTGCAGCTGCGTACAATTTTCCGATTACAAAAACTGGATTTATTGTGTCAAGACATTGTAGTCCTTTCGTAAGTGGCCTCATGTTTGAGATCGCCGGCCAGAACCATGGCATCGCTACTAATACCATGGTTATGAAATATGTCAATGATCCAAACTTCTTATTTATTGTCAACGAGGCAAAGAAATTTGGATTTATGGTTGATAAAAATGCTCCATGGAGATTAGTTTTTAATCTGGCTTCCGGGTGGACCGGATCCGCTCCTCTCCCAGGCAAAGCAGCTGGTGCACAGAGATTCATGGAAAGATTTGGTGTCAACTATGAAAATGTATTTAAATTCTACTACAGAAAGGCTTATTTGGCAGAGATGGTGAACATAGCAAATTTGTTTTATTCTCTTTATGATAGTTTTTATAAACAATATGGCACCTACGAAGTGGCCGCTTATACTAAGTGTACTAAAAATAGAGACTCTTATAATCTTAGGGTTATAAGTACACGCAAGCCTAGAGATTTTCCGCAGGACATGAGCGGGGAAGAACACTACGAATACTGGTTAAAGATAATTCTTAAATTAAGATTAAAAGAGACGCGCCGTGCACACACACCAAGTAATTTTCGTTTTTTTGCTGATGAGATGTTGGATAACAAACGCACCCTCGGCGACGCCGCCGCATTAAAATATATTAATGACTTGACAAAAGGGTTTTTTGTTCCTAACTTTGTACAAAGAGGGACTTTTTGGAATGGCTTTGAAGAACAAGAATATCAGCAAGGCAGAAAAAAAGCGATTGAGTTGGCAATAAATCCGGATTTGGTTAGGACAGCCCTCATAGGAACCAAGAATATTATAAAATAGACGAGTCATGTTTTGCTTTTCCAGTTGCTTGATAAAAAAAATGAATGCAATTCTCTATACATAGATGGACATTTTAGAGATGATTATAAGCAAGTCGACCTTACTAGCACTTGGGCTCCGACCTTGGCTTTAAGTGACTGCGATTTGGAGTATGCCAGCATATGGGCTCACGGAAAGACGTTAAGTGATTGCTGTCCGGATGAACTCAAAGAAGAATGGGGATATATCAACAAGAGAATCGCTGCTTTTGTAAACTCTTTTAAGAACAGTAAAGTTGACTTAGACGATGTGTGCTTTTATGATCTATTACCAGAAAATTTCTTAAAGCAGTTCTGTGCTTTAAAAAATAAAATCAGCGCATGCGTATTCGAACTGGAGACGAAGCCCATGAACCATGATTTTATGGTAGAGCTTATTCTTTTTCTTAAGAAGTTAGAATCGCGCCCCCTGTTGGTTAACTATAAAAATCTAGACATGACAAACAGCCAAGTTAGAAATATATTTTCAAAAGTTAAGAATTCCCCTAGGTATGTCAGATACAATCCATGGGGGACTGTCACCGGTAGGCTAACTACCACAAAAAATAGCTTTCCCATCCTGACTTTGAACAAGGAGTTAAGACCGGTGCTGCAGCCAAGAAACGACTGCTTTGTGGAGCTGGATTTCAATGCTGCTGAACTTAGAGTTCTGTTTTCTCTTCTAGGCCAGGACCAGCCGGATGGGGACATTCATGAATGGATTGCAGCCAACATATTTGATAATAAATATACTCGCGACCAGAGCAAGAAGAAAGTTTTTGCGTGGCTCTATAACCCCAAGGCCAAAAACAAAAAATTGAATAATTATCTAAATCGCGACGCGCTGTATGATAAATACTATAGTAATGGTATTGTACAGACACCCTTCGCCCGCGACATAGCTGTTGATCAAGATAAAGCTGTGAACTACTTAATACAGAGTACAACAAGCGACCTTTTTTTAACTTCAGCTATTGAGGTTGAAAAAGCACTAGAGGGAAAGACCTCTTCGGTAAGTTTTTGTATCCACGATAGCTTGGTAATTGATTATAGCAAGGAAGACAGAGAGCTACTGCCCAACTTGATGAAACGATTTTCAGATACAAAGCTCGGCTACTTCAAAACAAATCTAAGTATGGGTAAAAATTTCGGTACGATGAGGAAAATAACATGAACATAGTTGGTCTAGGGAACGCCGGCTGCCAGATAGCCAAAACCTTTCAAAATTATGAACAATATCAAGTTTTTTGCATTGATGTAGAGGATAAAGGATATCCTACTTTCTTACAGGTAGAACATCAAAATAGTCACGAGGATTATGAAAAAAACTATAAGAAATTAAAACTATCAAAATGTAAAGGAGAAACAACCTTTATTCTATGCGGTACTGGCAATATAAGCGGCTGTGCACTGAGAGTTTTGCAGCAGATAAAAGACAGCCCTGTTACTGTGATATATATTAAGTCAGATCTAGCAAATTTAAGCCATGAGCAAAAGCTGAAGGACCGAGCTACGTTTGGCATTTTACAACACTATGCTAGGTCAGCATTGCTAAAAGATGTATATATCGTCTCCAATCAACTGGTTGAGAGGGCTATTGATGGTATCTCTATCAAGTCTTATTGGAGTGATATTAATAATATAATTTCCAGTACATATCATATGTTAAATGTTTTTGATAATACGGAACCGCTGTTGACGACAGCATCACCGCGGCCTATCACAGCAAGAATAGCCACACTTGGAGTGGTAAACTACGAAACCAATAAAGAAAATATGTTTTACGATCTACAGTATCCTCGATTAAAAAAATATTTTTATGGTATCAACGAAAACTCAATAGAGGAAGATAAAGAGATTCTACACAAAATTCGAGCTTTCGTAAACCAAAAAGCCGAAAAAAATATTGCGGCGAATTTTTCCATATTTTCAACTTCCTATGAACACAACTACATTTATTCTACGCATTATGCATCTTTCATACAAGAACAAAAAATAGAATAAATTATTTACTTTTATTTTAGAGTTGTTATTATGTAATCAGACGGTCGGAAGATTAGCCGACTGTACTATAGCTAAAAGCAAAAAAGGAGAAATACAATGGGTATTGATTTAGCAAAGATGAAGGCAAAGCGCGACGCCTTGGAAAGTCGCGGCGGTCAGAGCGTTTTTTGGCGCCCGGAAGATGGAGAACAAACAATTCGTATTGTTCCTACTCCTGATGGTGACCCGTTTAAGGAATATTGGTTCCACTATAATTTGGGTTCAAATCCGGGCTTTTTGAGTCCGAAGAAGAATTTTGGTGAAGATGACCCACTAAATGACTTTGTGCGCCAGCTATATAAGGATGGTTCGGATGAGTCTATCAAGATGGCCAAGGACCTATCTGCTCGTCAGCGCTTCTTTGCGCCCGTTCTCGTACGCGGCGAAGAAGAAAAGGGTGTACGACTATGGGGTTTTGGAAAGACTGCCTACAAGGAGCTGTTGAATTTAGTACTTAACCCTGAGTATGGTGATATCACTGACGTTAACGAGGGTACTGATTTGACCATTAATTATGGTAAGCCCCCTGGCGCGCAGTTCCCTCAGACTACCATTACACCTCGTCGCAAATCGTCGCCCATGACGAAGGATGAGGAGAAGACTGCGCTGCTTTTGGATCAGATTCCTAGCTTTGATGATGTCTTTGATCGAAAGAGCCCACAGCAGGTTCAGGTTATGCTAGACGAGCACCTTCTTAGTGGAGAGGATGCAGAGGGCGTCTCTTCTGAGACGAGCAAGTATAATAATTCAGAGACTTCGGTCGTGGACAAAGCTTTTGCTGAGCTTCTAGGATAGAGTTCCTCCACCGCAGGGAGGCATGGGTTTACAGATGCCTCAATTTACAGATTATAATACTAGTTATTATTATGGAAGTTTTTATAATAATAGCCATGTCAGTTGGTTTATTTGTTTCAGGAATGTCGTTAGGTGCTTATCTAGAAAATAAAAGGCTTTATTCAGTAAATCTTGTTAGGGAAGTTAACGAGTCTCTTAAAACCACACAGAATATTCTCTTGCCTTTAGCAGACAAAATAACACATTTCGACGCTCGCCAGAGCCGCTTTTTAAACCACACCCTCGTTGATTATAACAATGTAAGAGATCCAGACATAACAATGGAAATACCTATATATGAATCATTGACAGACGAATTAAGTTTAAAAGAGGAACAATGGCAAAGAAAACAAAGAAACTGGGAAGATTAAGTATTGGTGAGATGAGAAGCCTCATCAATAAGAAAGCAGGCATGGAAGTCGCTTTTGATCTAACAAAAGACAGTCCGACACAGGTAAAAGATTGGATTCCAACCGGCTCGCGTTGGCTTGATAGCATTATATGTCAAGGTCAATTAGCCGGGATCCCAGTTGGTAAAATTGTAGAGATCGCCGGCCTTGAGGGCTCAGGCAAATCTTACATGGCGGCCCAGGTCGCCGCAAATGCCCAAAAGATGGGCATCGATGTGGTATATTTTGATTCCGAATCAGCTATTGATCCTCATTTTTTGGCTAGCGCTGGTTGTGATGTCGACAATATTTTATATACGCAACCTCCTAGTGTCGAATATGTCTTAGAGACTATTGAAGAACTGCTAGGCTCAAATGATAACAGGATGTTGTTCATCTGGGATTCTTTAGCTTTAACACCTTCCGTGAGCGATGTGGAGGGGGATTTTAATCCACAATCTTCCATGGCTGTTAAACCCAGGATTTTAGCTAAAGGTATGTCCAAACTAACAGTACCCATCGCCGCTTCTAAATCAACTTTTTTGGTCTTGAACCAACTTAAGACAAATATCACTAGAAGCCCGTCCGAAGCCATGACTACTCCCTATGTTACACCTGGCGGAAAAGCGATGCATTACGCATATTCACTACGTGTCTGGTTAACGAAGCGTAAGGCCAAAGCATCTTTTATCGTCGATGATAATGGATATAGAGTTGGTTCTGAAGTGAAAGCAACGCTAAAGAAAAGTCGTTTCGGCACAGAAGGACGTCAGTGCACATTTAAAATTCTTTGGGGAGGAGACGTCGGAATTCAAGATGAAGAAAGTTGGCTCGAAGCAGTTAAGGTTTCTGAAAATGTGAAACAGTCTGGCGCTTGGTACAACCTTGTATACGAAGACGGGACGTCCGAGAAATTTCAAGCAGCCAAATGGAAAGAAAAATTACAAAGTGAAAAATTTAAGAATCGAGTACTTCAGATAATGGACGAAGAAATCATCATGCGCTTTGATAGAAAAGAAGGCAAAGCAGAAGAATTCTACGACATTGATCAAGAACCATAGTTTACCTTTAGAGTTCGGTCTCTACATTAATAGAGATGGAAAGGACATTTAAAAACCACACGCCGTACTTGGGAAAGAATATTAATCCCACCAAGAAGGTTAAAAGATATTTTAATCTTGCAAGGAATGTCGCGTTCAACAGTGAATATGGAAAGATACGCCATGGCGCCCTTTTAATTAAGGGCGGTTCAATTATTAACACATGTTGTAACAAAGATAAGTTTTGTTCTTTTGGTACTAGATTCCGTGATCCCGACAGGGGCCCCGCCACCATACATGCAGAACTTGGTTGTATCTTGGGCATGCCAAGATCCGTCACTGCACGTGCAGATGTGTATGTCTGTAGAGTGAACAAACAAGGCCAATTCCGGAATAGCAAGCCATGTGCTATGTGTCATGAAGCGCTTAAGCATGTGGGCATTAAAAGAGTATATTATACTACCGGTGATAACACTATTGAAATGTATAAATTGTAAACTACTTATTATGGTGGAGGCTAATTTATGCAAAAATTAAAAGATCTAGTAAAAGAATACTTAGACGAGACTCTATGGGAAGCAGAATGCATCCTAAGGTCTGATAGAAGCCAAAATATTACTATTATTACTGATAATTTACGTGGTGTGTGTGGTATAACAGTCGTTACAATTATTGGGCCAGCCAAGAAGGTCAGCGACCATGTAGAGAGAACCCTTTTGAAAATAAAGTTCTTTAGACAATCGGCCACCGTCCAACAACAATTAGAAAAAATGTCTATCGACGCTCGTAAGATTGATGGTGTATTCTCTTTTATACCCACGAACGCGCGCCAAGTAGTTAGCAGAATATATCGACCCAAAAGGAGATAAGATGTATGAAGGCAAAAGGATCATAATTATTGATCAGTTGAACCTTTTTTTTCGAAATTATATAGTCAACCCTAGTTTATCTATTAACGGGTCTCCCATAGGGGGTCTAAAGGGGTGCTTCCAAAGCATACAAAAAATTTGTAGAGAGTCTAACCCAGATATGATTATCATCTGCTGGGACGGCGAAGGTGGTTCGAAGAAGCGCAAGCTAATGAAAAAAGACTACAAGGCCGGCCGCAAACCAATCAGGCTTAATCGTGCTATTAGAAACATGTCGGAGTCGCAAGAGACAGAAAATAAGTTTTGGCAGCAGGCCAGGTTGATTGAATATTATAACCATGTGCCAATCGTACAATTTATGTTCAAGAGTACAGAGGCAGATGACATCATTGCTTATTTAACACAGGTAAAAGAGTTGGAGAAGGCTGAAAAACTTATTATTTCTAGCGACAAGGATTTCTTTCAGCTTTTAGGTACTAAAACAGTTCAATACCGACCGGTGCAGAAAGAAGTACTCAATCAAAACATAATTCTTGAGAAGTTTGATATACATCCAACTAATTTTGCCATGGCCCGGGCAATGGAAGGAGACAAATCGGACAACATAGAAGGTATCGAAGGACTAGGTATCAAGACTATTGCTAAAAGATTTCCCTTTTTGAGGGAAGAAAAGCCGGCTAACTTTTCAGATGTCCTGGGGCACTGTAAGAAGATGTCACAGGAAACTAACGTCAGGGCCTATCAGAAGGTGTTAGATAGTGAAGACCTTTTAAGGCGCAACTACCATATGATGCAGCTTTATGCTCCTAGTTTGGGCATCGATGCAAAAAAGACCATTCATGAAACTATTAAAAATCCAGATCTTTCTTTTAACAAGACAGGGTTGATTAAAATGATGATGAAAGACGGATTTGGAGAGATTAATTTCATTGAACTCTTTCAGCATTTTAATAGAATCTCCATAGACAATCGATAGATTGTAACTAAAATATTAATATCGGAGAACAATAATGACTAAAGAACCTGGCTTCTCGAAATATGGGAAGCAGTTTCAAGAATCGTTGGCCCAAATGATTCTTGAAGACCGCCCATTCGCAGACCAGCTTGAAGAGGTAATTGATACTCGATTCTTTGAGTTGAGTTACCTTCGCGTATTTGCGTCAAAAATATACGATTATCGTAGAAAATATGGCGTGCACCCCACCAAGAAGATCCTAGCCCCGATTCTGAGGACGGAGTTAGAAAACCTTAACGAATCCATGCAAAAACAGGTAAGAGACTATTTTGCTAGAATTTGTATCAAGAGTGTCGAAGACAGCCAATATATCAAAGAGACAAGTTTAGATTTCTGCAAGAAGCAAAAACTCAAAGAAGCATTGATGCAGTCTGTAGATTTGATTCAGAACTCTTCGTACGATGAGGTGCGCGAAGTTATTGACACAGCTCTTAAGCTGGGGACCGATAATAATTTTGGTCATGATTTCTTGAAAGATTTTGAAGCGCGATACGAGATCAAAGCTAGAAACCCTGTCTCTACGGGCTGGGAGAAGATTGATTCTATAATGTCCAAGGGCTTGGGTACCGGCGAACTCGGCGTGGTTATAGCGCCCACGGGAGCTGGTAAGTCGATGGTCCTGGCTCATTTGGGATCTCAAGCAATCAAGTTAGGCAAGAACGTTGTGCATTATACTTTAGAACTTTCTGAGATGGTGACAGGACAAAGATACGATAGCTGCATCAGTGGTATACCTTTAAATGCTCTTTTCCACCAAAAAGATGAAGTATTAGAAACCATTGGAGATATAGAAGGGACTTTAATTATCAAGGAGTACCCCACGAAAACAGCTAGTACCAATACTATAAGAGCGCATTTGGAAAAATTAAAAAAAAGAAATCATAAAATCGATATGATTCTAGTAGATTACGCTGATTTACTTAAGCCAGTGACAAATTATAAAGAGAAGCGTAGTGAACTAGAATCTATTTATGAAAACCTGCGCGCCATCGCTCAGGAATACAAGTGTCCAGTTTGGACTGCATCACAAACGAATCGAACAGGATTGAACGCAGAAATAGTAACTATGGAATCCATTTCAGAAGCCTTTAATAAATGTTTTGTGTCAGACTTTATTTGTTCTATCTCTAGGACGATTAGAGACAAAACAGCGAACACTGGAAGAATTTTTATTGCAAAAAATAGGAATGGTCCAGATGGTCTGGTGTTTCCTCTTTTTATGGATACCAGCAATGTTAAAATAAAAGTTTTAGCCAAGGTTGACACTCCAGCAATCTCACCGGTCATGGCGCCTGGTGATTTAGCAGCTGCGCTTAGCGAAAAATATATACAACAGAGAAACGCAAAAAAATATATGCGAACAGGAGGAATTAACAGTGGAGCTGCAGAATAAAATTTTATCAGATATTACCGTGCACATGAAGTACTCCAGATATATTCCGGGCCTAGAAAGGAGAGAAACATGGGATGAACTGGTAACAAGAAACAAAAATATGCATCTTAAGAAATATCCCAATTTAAGGGATGAAATAGAAGAGGCATATAGTTACGTCTATGAAAAAAAAGTTTTACCATCCATGCGATCCATGCAATTCGGCGGCAAGCCGATTGAAGTGGCACCTAACCGGATATATAACTGTGCTTATATGCCTGTCGATCATGTCGCTTCTTTTTCTGAGTGCATGTTTCTCCTTCTCGGCGGCACTGGCGTTGGATTTTCTGTCCAAAGGCATCATGTTGATAAGCTCCCCGAAATTCAGAAGCCGAATTCAAAGAGAACTCGTAGATTTCTTGTTGGGGATTCGATCGAAGGGTGGTCCGACGCAGTAAAAGTACTGATTCAATCTTACTTCAAAGGTGGCTCAAAAATAAAATTTGACTTTTCTGATATCCGTCCGAAGGGCAGCAGACTAGTTACAAGCGGAGGCAAAGCTCCCGGCCCTCAGCCGTTGAAGGAATGTCTCCTTAAGATTCAGGGTATCCTTGGTGAAAAGGATAATGGAGACAAGCTTGAGCCTATCGAAGTACACGACATTATTTGTTATATTGCTGATGCTGTTCTTGCCGGGGGGATTCGCAGGGCTGCTCTTATTTCGCTTTTTTCCGCAGAAGATGAAGAGATGCTTGCCGCAAAGACAGGAAACTGGTGGGAAACAAATCCACAGCGAGGAAGAGCCAATAATTCAGTTGTCCTCATGCGACATCTCGTAACTCACGATTTCTTTATGAACATATGGGAGCGAGTCAAGGAATCTGGTTCTGGAGAGCCAGGGTTTTATTTATCTAACGATAAAGACTGGGGGACAAATCCGTGCTGCGAGATTGCTCTGCGTCCATACCAGTTTTGCAATTTAACTGAGATAAATACTTCAGATTTATATTCTCAGCAGGATTATGAAGATCGTGCAAGAGTTGCGGCATTTATTGGTACGCTCCAAGCCGGGTATACCGATTTTCATTATTTACGCGATGTCTGGCGCAGGACTACGGAAAAGGACGCTCTAGTGGGTGTCTCTATGACCGGTATTGCTTCTGGCAGGGTTTTGGAGCTGGATATGAAAGCTGCAGCGCTGATTGTTAAAAAAGAGAACCGCCGAGTTGCAAAAAAAATTGGTATCAAGCCGGCCGCTAGAACTACGTGTGTGAAGCCAGCTGGAACCACGTCACTGACCCTAGGAACATCAAGTGGTATACATGCGTGGCATAATAATTATTACATTCGTCGTATGAGAGTTGGTAAGAACGAGGCTATCTACACACACCTAGCCATACACCACCCTGAATTGGTCGAAGACGAATATTTTAGACCACATGACACAGCTGTTATTGAGGTACCACAAAGAGCGCCAGAGTGTGCAATTACTAGAACTGAAAGCGCGCTGCAACTTTTGAAGAGAATCAAAGGTGTGACAGAGCGGTGGATCCGCCCGGGCCACACTCGCGGCCAGAATACTCATAACGTCTCTGCGACAATCTCTATAAAAGATGCTGAATGGATCGACGTGGGTGAGTGGATGTGGGAAAACCGCGACTACTACAACGGCCTTTCTGTCTTGCCATATAGCGAACATGCTTATAAGCAGCCTCCCTTTGAGGACTGCTCTCCGGAGAAGTTCCAAGTATTGTTGGAAGCATTGAAAGAAGTTGATTTAACTAAAGTAATCGAATTCGAAGACGATACCAACCTGAGTGGTGAATTAGCTTGTTCAGGTGGTGCATGTGAAATAATTTGACATCTTATAAATTGTTATTATTTTATAAGATGTAATATAGATCCGTCTAGAATAAGGAGTATAGAATGAGCGATTTGACTACTGAAGAATATGTTGTTGAGTATATTAAGGCCCTCAAAGCCGTTGAAGATGAGATGGAGCCCTATAAGGAGCACAAAAGAGATCTTCGAAAAAATTATGCTCAAAATGGCTGGCTCTCAAAAGATGAAATGAGACAAGCAGTCCGCGCTTACCGTATGCTAGCCAAGGGCGATGATATTAATCAATTTGCTGATTTTTATGATAAACTAAGCAAGAAGGTCTCAGGAGCGTAGTGTGTTATATCCCTTAAATAAATATTTGGTAGTGGAACCGATAGAAGAAACTAAAACTATTTCTGGGGTATTGGTTCCGGAGAGCGTTAATATCGATACCAGCGCTTTTAAACTGGTTAAAATTTTAGAGCCGCATACAGCTTCCCAGCTGACATCTGATATGAAAATTTTGGTACCGACTCACATGATCGAAGAAGCTACCTTTTCTGGTAAAACATACTATTTAGTAACAGAAAATAATGTAGTAGGATTCTACTCAGAGCAGGAACAATGAAATATCTTTTAGGGCTATTGCTAGTTTTAAACTACGCACCAAGCGGCCAAGCAGACTCGAAGGGTTTTGTAAAGCCAATACAAAATAAAATTACTGCTGCTGTAACTTATGGTGAGTTGCATGACCAGGCTTTGTTTAATTGCCCATGGGCCAAAATGACTGAAGAGAAAGAGAAAATCATCTCTCAACTAATCGAGGTTGAAAAGTCTTTTAATCCTCCCCCCGAGATGCGTGGGATGCTCCTAGCAGCTGCCTGCATGGAATCGGGCTATAATCCGCGCGCCAAGGGCGATCGAAAATTTAGTAAATCCAAGAAAAAGCCAATGGCCATCGGCCTCCTACAACAATGGCCTTTTTACGAGCGAATCTATCCTGGTATTGACAGGACAAACCCGGTACAGGCGGCCACATCCTGGATGAAGCATATAGTCAAAAAGATCCCCAAAGTCAAGAGGACTTGCAGGTACAAGACCGAAGCTAAAATTTGGTTGGCGGCATGGGTGACTGGCATCCGCGCTCCGAAAGCCGGCGGCCGATGTAAAGAAAGGCCACTACATTATCGCCTGTTGAAGAAGTGGCACAAGAACATTAGAAAAGATAGAAAAACAGCAGCAGACTGTGCAGGTCAAGATGGATGCGGCTGCTGATTATGAGTGGGGAGCTGTTGTTATCGGTGCTGATCTGGATGCTGTTAGATTCGCTCGCGACAACAAGTACTTTCTAATTAAGAATCGGCCACCTCATCATCACTCATACGAGGATGCCGAGCAAGAATGGGCTGAAAAGATTTATCAGCTCTATGAGATGGCTCTTGTGCCATTTACAGATAAGTCGAACAATATAAGAATATTCCCAGAAGAAAAAATTCTTAAGGTTTTCACGGATCGTAACATATACACAGTAAGATACGATAAATTACATCTATATGACGATGAAAACGTTGAAGGTCTTTCGCTAGATCGAGAGTTAATTTATTATCGCGTTGTCGACTGGTTCGACTGCCAAGGCCTTTATGACTTGGACTTCGACGAGATAACCACAGATGACAACTTTGTTAATATTATTAAGCTTTTTAAGACCCGGCGTATCGATGGTAACCAGAGGTACCTTGACCTGTTATGCGAGTCATTTTTAACCGATAATCAGTTAAAAAACCTTGACTATAGCGATACAATGGCTAGGTTTAAGATTGTAGATTTGCTTAAGAAGTATGGGATTAAGAAGGCTAAAATGTCCCTGTGGAAAAGAGATATATATCCGGTGTATAAATGAAAAAGCACCTCGCAGGAATCATCCCCGTATCGGGCATTAAGTCTGATTTTAATATGCCATGGCATGCAAGTCTTATGCCAATTGGGCCAAACTATCTTGCAGTTGAACGTTCAGTGCTTGAGTGCGCATATGCTGGTTGCAATACAATATGGATCGTATGTAACGATGATGTTACGCCGTTGATCAGATATCAAGTTGGTGAGATGATTCAAGACCCTGTATATAACTACAGGCACTTTGAACACAACAAGAAAGAATTCAAGCGACCAATAAGAATATACTACGTGCCAATCAAGGTAAGAGATATAAACAAAAGAGATAATTTGGCATGGTCTGCGATACATGGCGCAAAAACCGCCAATAAAATTTTACGAAAAATAAGTCTTCACTTAGCGCCAGACAAGTTTTGGATATCTTGGCCATATGGGTATGTAGATCCACGCACCATACGAGAATCTAGGAAAGAACTAACCAATGGGCATGTTATGTTTGCCTATGAGGGCAAGACAGTTAAAGACAACTTGTATTTGGGATTGACGCTTGACATACAGCAGATAGAGCAACTGATAGTCGAATCTAAGACTAGATCAAATGGTATGTGGGTCGACCCAGCAACGAGAGAGGAAAGGCATTCACCTGAAAAGAGATTTTCGTATAGAAATTTTACTTTACAAGAAGTATTCGAAATGCTAGAATGTTCTAGTTACGGTAGAGTTAGTGTTGATGATTATCATAGTTTAGATAACTGGCTTGGATACTGTGACTTTATATCGCGCAATTCTTCCATTAAAAGACCAAAAATACTTAATGCCACAGAATGGAGTGGGATCGGTATAGACGAGGAGGCTTAAGATGTTTAAACACTTAAAAGAAAAAAAGACAACTTATTTGCAACATTTCATATTTGCGATGAGAGTAAGCTTAAGATTAACATTTGCATCGACAGCCTTTTTCATACACGCTTTCGTTCCTTTTATTAAAATACCATATAATATGAATTTAGAATCCATGGCGCTTTACCTGTTTGAGAGAAATAATGAACTTGAAGATTGACTCTGACTGCAGCATGATTATATTGTTTCTGTAACGAGAGGTAAAATTGGAAAGAATTGAATCTAAAATCCCATTTGTTGGGTTGCACGCTCACAGCGTCGCAGGATCCGTATTCGACGGATTCGGATATCCGCAAGATCATATGGATTTTGCTTACGAGAACGGCATGAACGCGCTAGCGCTTACCGACCATGGTAATATGAACGGTATGTCACATCAAGTGCTCCACGCCGAGAAGATGAGGGCACAAGGCAAAAACTTTAAGCCCATCTTCGGCGTCGAAGCATATTTTATACCCTCTATTAAAGAATGGAAAGAGGAATATGAAAAGGTCAAGCTAGACAAGAAACAAGCTAGAAAAATTATTAATGATACGGATAAGGTTGAAATTGAAGATGAGGCCTCTTCGAAGAGCAAATCTAAAAGTAAGATTAATTCGTATGGGCACTTGGTATTGTTAGCTAAGAACCAGGTTGGTCTTAACAACATATTTAAGATTGTATCCGACTCACATCAGGGTGACAACTTCTATCGGAAACCACGTCTGGATTATGACCTACTTAAAAAGTATGGAGAGGGGATTATTGCGTCTTCTGCTTGCATTGGCGGTGTATACGCTCAGAATTATTGGGATAATCGAGAAAGTGGCCCCGAAGCTATTTTAGGATCCATGCGCACAACAACACAACGCATGATCGATTGTTTGGGGGACCGCTGGTATGGAGAGCTGCAGTGGAACAACATACCTGAGCAACATGAATTAAATAAGTATGTTATCCAAATGCACGAAGAATTTGGCATTGATCTCATATCAACAGCAGATAGTCATTATCCGAGCCCCGATGCTTGGAAGGATCGTGAGCTTTATAAAAGGCTTGGATGGCTAGGCGGCAAAAACAAGCCGGGCTATATGAAAGAAGAGTTGCCAGCAAGTGTTGAAGAAATTGGGTACGAACTTTACCCCAAAAATGGCGATCAGATGTGGGAGTCATACAAGAAATACGCAGAAAAATGTGGTGTAGAATATGATGACGCTATAATTTTCGATAGTTTAACAGCAACACACTGGATTGCTCATGAGCTTATCGAAGATTTTATGCCAGATGCCACTGTTCGTTTGCCGGGATTTCTGGTACCAGAAGGCGCCTGTGCTAAAGAAACCTTAGTTGGGGAGGCCGTCAACGGTCTTCGTAGGGTGTCCTTGCAAGATAACAAAGAATACGTTGACAGATTAAAGCACGAATTGACTGTTATTAATGAAAGGGGGTTTAGCAAATACTTTCTTACCATGAAGGCAATTGCCGATACCGCTAATAAACATATGCTCTCCGGCCCCGGACGCGGGTCTGCTGCCGGCTCGCTTGTAGCGTATGTACTTGGTATTACCCAGGTTGATCCAATCAAGTATGGATTGCTTTTTAGTAGGTTTTTGAGATCAGACACAGCTGATTATCCGGATATTGATTATGACGTCAGCGATGCTTTTGGATTAAAAGAAATATTAGCTGCAGAGTGGGGAGAAACCACAGTTGTACCAATTTCAAACTTTAATACGCTGCAGCTTCGTTCGCTCATTAAGGACATCGGCAAATTCTATGATGTGCCATGGCTAGAAGTTAACACAGTGACAAGTAAAATGGTTAGAGAAGCAATGCCAAAAGCCAAACAAGACCATGATATTAAATCAGGTGTTTACGTACCAACTTTTGAAGAAGTTATGAAGTACTCTGAGTCATTGATCAGCTTTTTGCAAAAATATCCGCACATTAAGACCCACGTGGAGGCACTGGTGGGGCAGATCCGTTCGACTAGTCGCCATGCTGGTGGTGTTGTAATTGGGGAAGACTTAGATAGACATATGCCACTGATTTGTTCTAAGGGCGTAATACAAACACCATGGTCTGAAGGACAAAACGTACGCCACTTAGAACCGCTTGGATATATTAAGTTTGATTTGTTGGGTCTTTCAACTCTTGAAATGATCCAAAGTGCTGTCGGCCATGTGCTCAAAAGACACCACGGAATTGATAATCCGACTTTTGCTAATATTAAGGACTATTACGACAGTACGCTGCATCCGGATGTACTGGATTTAAATGATAAAAAGGTATATAGAAATATCTTTCAGAAAGGCAAGTTCGCTGGCATTTTTCAGTTCACTAATTCCGGCGCCCAACGTTTGAGTATAAATTCCAAACCTAATGATATTATTGATATTTCTGCTATCACCTCAATTTATCGGCCCGGGCCACTTGGAGCCGGCGTCGATAAAGCATATATCAAGGCTAAGAAGAACAAGAGCGCCAATTATCTTATTGATGCTGTTGAAGAAGTAACCAAGGAAACATATGGTTTTCTTATTTTCCAGGAGCAAATTGCTTTGTTGGCCCACAAACTAGGAGAAAATATCTCTCTGGAGGAAGGCAACAAATTACGCAAGCTTCTAACCAAAAAGGGCACAGGTAAGGGTTTAGAAGAGAAAGAAGTAATTAAAGAAAAATTTGTTAGAGGGTGCCTCAATAAATCGATACCAGCTGATACAGCCAAAAGCCTTTGGCAAAATTTTGAATATTTCTCAGGCTATGGTTTTAATAAATCGCATGCAGTATCTTATTCTATTTTATCTTACCAGTGCGCTTGGCTATTCAATTATTACCCTGAGTGCTGGATGGCTGCTTTCTTAGACAAGGAGCCTGAATCACGTAAAGAGGCTGCTATTAGCTTGGCTCAGAAATTTGGCTTTGAGATTGAAAACATCAATATTAATACTTCGACCAGACAATGGGAGATCAGTGATGATGGTAGGACCCTTATTCAACCTTTTAGCTCAATTAAGGGCTTGGGTGACAAAGCAGTCGACCAAATTATGCAAAACAGGCCATTTGAAAAGATCGAAGATATCCTCTTTAACGAGGAAATTATCCATGCCAAGTTGAACAAGAAAGCCCTGGATGTGTTGTGCCGCTCCGGCGCGCTAGACTGCATCGTTGATGATCGATTTAATGGGTGCAAACATTTTTGGATGGCGTGTATACAAGACAAGCCAAAAAACCAAAAGAAGCTAGATGAGAATATTGAAATTTATTCGCCGGAAGAAGACTTCACCCCCGAGGAAAAGATTGAGTATATTTCTGATTTAACTGGTATGTTTCCTTTCGATCTGGTCTTGACACAAGAAATTAGAGATTCTATTGGAAGAAATTGTGTTCCAGCTCTAGGCAACTGGGATAAGGATCTGGGTGTTGCTTGGTTTATACCAAGAGAAGTCATCCCCAAGAAAACCAAAAATGATAAACCATACTGGATTCTTAAGGTGATAGATAGCACCTCAACGATGACCACAATTAGGTGCTGGGGGATTAAAGAATACGACCAAATTCATTTGAACCGACCTTATGCAGCCAAGCTGGACCACAACAAAGACTGGGGCTTTAGTACTCGCTCAGTTAGGCACACATTTAAATTACTAGGATAAAGCATGGGAAGTTTAAAAAGAAAGATGCTTCGCAACAAAACGAAGCGTATTAAAAAGGATATTGAAAAACAAATGAAGCGCCAGCTTATGATGTTTGATAAGTTAGAGGACGAGTGCGCTGCATGTGAGAAACCATATGACAAGAACTCCAAAGAACACGTAACAACTTGGAACGTTGTTGTGAGAGAGAAAGAAGAAGTTGTAAGATTATATTGCCCAGAGTGTTGGGACAAAGCTAATAAATTAATTAAGGAGATACAAGATGATCTTAGAGTACGAGATAAGACCGGGAACGACCTCCCCGTCGAGGGCTAACCCTAGCGATGCCGGCCTAGATGTTTATTATTGCCCAGTTGACCCCAACGTGAAAGCTGTGAAAATTAAGCCTGGTGGAAATACGATGTTGGCCACCGGCTTGAGTTTTGGTGTTCCACATGGCTATATGTTACAGGTTTGTAACCGCTCTAGTATGGGTGCAAAGAAATCTTTAATAGTCGGCGCGCACATCATTGATAGTGGATACGACGGCGAAGTCTTTATTGATTTGCACAATATTGGGCAGGAACAGCAGATAGTTTGTGCCGGCGATAAGATTGCGCAATTGATTTTGGTACCGGTAATACACTTTAGAGCCAGACAGACCAATCATAAATTGTACAGAGAGCCTATTGCGATCTCTCGCCGCGGCGACGCTGCACTAGGAAGTACAGATACAGGAGAGCCAAATCACGTGCTAAACGATATGCCCGTTGGAGGATTCTAATGAAAATAAATAAGGAAGAATGGCTGAAGGCGTCTTATGAATACCCCTTCAAAGGTAAAGAAGCTAGTGATACACCTCGCGCTGTTGAACACGCGGCTCACTACAACAAGGGAAATATCGAAACAATAGACGTGATAGAAGATTGGGGTTTGAATTTTCATTGTGGAAATGCCGTTAAGTATATTGCTAGGCATATGCATAAAGGAGAAGCTAAGCAAGATATAAGAAAAGCCATCTGGTATCTTAAGAGATATTTGGAGAAGTTATAATGAGAAAAGCTTATTCTTTTGATGATGTTTTGTTAACGCCACAATATAGCACAATTGAAAGTCGCAGTCATATTGACATAGGAAATAATTTAGATTCGTGTACACGGCTAGAACTACCTGTTATGTCAAGTCCGATGGACACTGTGACTGAAGCGAACATGGCCACTGTCATGAGTCAGCTTGGCGGTTTGGGGGTTATTCATAGATATAACTCGATCGAGGAACAGGTGAAGCTTGTTCGTACACTCAGCACGTCGCTTACAACGCCTATCGCTGCAGCAATCGGTGTAACTGGCGACTATGAAGAAAGAGCATGTGCCCTCTACGATGCTGGGGCTAGAGTTGTCTGTATTGATGTAGCTCATGGTCACCATTCTTTAGTGAAAAATGCTTTGTCTGTCATTCGTGAAGTTATGCATGATAAGGTGCACGTAATGGCTGGCAACGTCGCCACCCTTGAGGCCTTTGATGCACTGGCCTCCTGGGGAGCAGATTCAATTCGCGTAGGCATTGGTGGCGGCTCTATATGCTCGACTAGGCTAGTTACGGGCCATGGCATACCAACTTTTCAGAGCATTTTAGATTGCGCGCGTACTAGTTATGATACTAAAATCATTGCTGATGGTGGTATCAAAACGACTGGCGATATGGTGAAGGCGTACGCAGCCGGCGCCGACTTCGTGATGATTGGATCAATGTTAGCAGGGACAAGTGAAACTCCAGGTGAGGTATTCTCTGGCAATTCAGGTAAAAAATACAAAGTCTACAGGGGCATGGCCTCGTCAGCAGCCCAAAAAGACTGGAGGGGCAAATCCTCTGCTCCAGAAGGGGTTTCAACTACCATTCCGTTTAGGGGCAGTGTTGAAGACATCCTTCAAAATATTGCTGGTGGCATTCGCAGTGGCCTGTCTTATTCAGGTGTATACAGCCTGGAAGAGCTTCGAAGCAAGGCATCTTTCTCATTACAAACAGGAGCAGGACAAGTAGAGAGTAACACTCATATTCTTTGGAGGGGCAAATGAGAGACCCTACAATTCCTGATGCTGATAATAGAAAGAAGATTATGTTTTACGATAGCGCAGATCGCCAGGCCAGGTTGAGAGTTCGCTGCGATTTTGATGGTATATCACAATCCCAATTTTTTAGAATGATGGTTACTGGCTATATAAAAAATGATGAATTGTTGCACGCATTTCTAGATAAATGTAAAGAAGAATATAAGATCCAGGGTCAACAAAAAAGAAGTAAAATCAATAAGTTTCATTCTAAAAGCGAGGAGGTAGTTAAGAAGTTTTCTCTGGAAGGGGATGAGATAGAGGATATATTTGACATATTAGAAATGGAGACGGGCCTATGAAAAAATGTTTATTAACATGTAAAGAAATGAAAGTCAGCTGCCCAATTAAAGAATGTAAATACTGGATTGATTATGAAGAAGACTCGAACTGTACACTAGATGCTGTTGGCAAGCATGGTTTTATGACATTGCGCGAGTGTGCTGATCGTTTAGGCATCAGCTACGTCAGAGTCAAACAATTACAGGATGGTGCATTGAAAAAAATAGGTCTTTTATTAAAAGATAGAGCTATTTAATTTGTATCAAGAGGTACTTTTAAGGAGAGACCACGATGAAAAAGCAGCTTTTAAACGAAAGACAAATCCGCAAAATGATGAAAATAGCCAATATCACTCCCCTGGCCAATAGTTTTATCAGCAAATTGAATGAGAACGATCTGGTAGAAGGTGAAGACGATCCCCAGCCAGGCGACGAGATGGTTGAGGAGCTGTCCTTAGAAGAAGAGTCTCTTGATGACACCGGAATGGAAGAAATGAGCGAAGAAGAGGAGATGATGGAAGAACTCTTTGAGAGCTTTATGTTCGAGCAGGATGAAGAAGACCCGTTAGCCGGCGCCGAAGGCGGAGAAGAAGACCTGGGAGCCATGGGCGGAGAAGAAGGTGAAGAAGAAGTGGGCGGAGAAGAAGAACCTCTTGCTAGCGCCATGACAGCCCTTAAAGCTTTAAAGTTAGGTCTCGAAGAGCTTGATCCAGAGGCGGCAGCAAAAATTGAAATTGATACTGAGTCTGAAGAGGGCGGAGAAGAAGAGATGGGCGGAGAAGAAGAGATGGGAGCCATGGGCGGTGAAGAAGCCATGGGCGGAGAAGAAGAGATGGGCGGAGAAGAAGGTGAAGAAGAGATGCCGGCCCTGCAGGAGTCTCGAAGACGGCGCGCCCAAAAAAGCCAAAAACAAGTTATTTCAGAAGTTTCCCGTCGGGTCGCAGGCCGGCTTCTTCGCTTGCAGAGAAGAAAACAGAGATAAAAGTATTAATGAGTCTAAATTAGTTAAAGCAGGTCAGTTGGCCTGCTTTTTTTTATATTAACGCTAAAGGAGTAGCAAATGAGTTGGAACGCAAATTTTTCAGACAAAGAAGAAGAGCAAGAAAAAAAAGAAGAACCGGCAGATCTTCTGTCCGTGTTCAATATGCAAGACAAACCTGAGTTACGCATAACTGGTATTTACGGTAACATCGAAGAGGAAAAGTGTTCCGAAGCTATTTACGGCCTCCGCGCCCTACACTTGTCTGGTTGCAACGAAGTTTTATCCAACCCGGATGACCCAGAGTCAGACATATTATGCAGCTACGAACCGATAGATTTTTATATTTCAACTTTCGGCGGCTTGGCGACTGAAATGTTTGCTGTCTATGATACTATTCGCAGCTTGAGGGGCATGTCTCCTATCCACACCTACGGCCTGGGAAAGGTAATGTCAGCCGGCGTCCTTCTGTTAGCTTCCGGCACTAAGGGTGAACGGAGAATCGGCAAGCATTGTAGAGTTATGATCCATGGCGTCGTAGCTGGTACACACGGACACATAGCCGATGTTGAGAATGAATTTGCTGAAACAAAGTTTACTCAGAAGATGTACATTAAAGCCTTATCCGAGGAGACGAACATGGCAGAGAAACAAATTAAAAAAATGGTTGATCGCAAAACAAATGTTTACATTGATGCTGAAGAAGCGGTAAAATTGGGAATTGCTGATATAGTTGTCTAATTATTAAGAGGTATATTTATGAATAAGGACGAACTAAAATACATTGCAGAAAACTATTTTCAACAAGATTTTAATTTAAATCTTCTCTTTGAAATGGTTGGAAAAGAACAAAGCGAGGTTAAAACCAACCCTCTCTTGACGGAAGAAGAAGGAGGAAGATTTAGTCTTACCATCGACCTGCCTTCTCTGACACCTTCGGAAGCTTGGGGCGATCCGGACTCTCAAGACAGGGACCAAATATTGAAGATCTTTTCTGTCGTCCGCGGCGGCCGTGATATAAAAGCCAAAATTGATGATATTAATAAATTTCTTGACCCCAAGGCCGCGGCAAGAAAGAGATCTCCGGGAGTCATTATTAATATGATGATGGTTGTCGAAGCCCTACAGGCAACGTTAAACGACTTTAACGAGTCAGCTGCCGGCTTTGTATTCGAGGGCTTCATGGCGGCCTTGACAGGAGGCAAACAGATAGCTGGTAAAGTTGGAGGGACTCTGCCAATTGAGGATTTTGTAGCCTTCTCAGACTACGGCGGCGGTATCCCGGTTAGTTTGAAACTACTGACCCTAGAGGGCATCACCAAGGGCAGTTATACAAATTTGGTAGATTATCTTGTGGTACGCGGTGAGCCGGCAATTAAATATTTGATTGCTTTTAAATATACACCGGGCGGTAATGTTGATCAGCTGCAATTTTGGGAGTTTGAAATCAACAGATCAAACTTTATAAGATTTATTAGCGGCGTCGGCGGAGGCTCCGACCTCCTAGGCTACAGGTATGCCCAACGCGATCAGAATTTAGCAGGTGCCATGGCCGCTTTTGCTGCAGACGGCTCCAAAGAGAACCAAGTGCGTGTTGCGGAGCTGATACAAAAAACACCTGGTTATAAAAGAGGTCTGATTCCTGCTTTCTTACAAGCCGGCGGCCTAACCCCTGAAGAGGCCGAGATGGCCATGGAGCCAGAAGATTTAGAAGCCCTAGAAAAAAAGAAAGAGAAGAAGGCAGCTGTGCTCTTACGTAAAAAAGAAAAGGGGGAGGAAGATATTGAGGCCTGGCAAGCTGCAGAGGAAGATTCACCGATACAGGAGAGTTTCCATAGCAGAGAGAAGAAGATGATGAAGGAATCAGTTCTCACCGAGGCGTATGGAGAAGCTAGTCAGTGGAAGGCCAGCTGGCCTCAATTGAAAAGATTGGATCAGGAAATTAACCTAAATACCTATGGCGCTATTGATTTATCCCAGGAAAGGATTGATGAATTAGCTGAGATATATAGCGAAAAGCTCAAGGGCGATGTTATGACACTTCTTACTGAAGCTAAGAATTTGGCTGACAATATTGGTGCCTACTACCGAGAAAAGAGAAGAAGCAAGGCGACTGCAGCTGCAGATACCGCCATACAAAGCAGCGAAAAAATCTCTAATGTTTTGGAAAAAGATCCAAGATATACTTAAATAATACATTGACTTAATTTATAATGTAATTACTGTATATTCAGAGAGGTATATATGCAGAAAGTTTATGCTGAAGGTCTAGAACTACAGCGAAAAGTAATGTCCGGGGTTAACAAGTTGGCCGACTATGTTGCCGCTACCTTGGGCCCAAAAGGTAGAAATGTGATTCTACACAAAAAAGAAGCCAATCCAATTATCACAAAGGACGGAGTTACGGTAGCTAATTTTGTAGATCTATCAGATCCCTTTGAACAGGCCGGCGCACAGATATTAAAGCAGGTCGCAGCTCAGACGAATTCTATGGCTGGAGATGGTACCACCACTTCCACTGTTTTGGCTAGAGACATACTCAGAAATAGCCAAAAATATTTGATTGCTGGTTGCTCTCCCGTTGAGGTCAAGAAGGGGATGGACAAAGCGGTTAAAGAGGTCACTGATATGGTCAGAGATATGGCAAAGCCAGTTGACTCGATGCAAGACATAGAATACGTTGCAACTGTCTCAGCTAATGGAGATGCCTCTATCGGAAGTCTGATATCATCAGCTGTTGACAAGGCTGGTCATGATGGGTCAATATTAATTGAGAATGGCAAGTCTGTTGATACGAGTTTGGATTTAGTGGAGGGTTTTCGTTTTAATTCTGGCTATTTTGCTCAGGCGTTTGTAAATGATCAACGTAGAAATTCTATAGTTTACGAGGACGCTATTATACTGGTGACCGACTATAAGGTTGAACATGTTAAGACAATATTGCCTGTTTTGGAATTAGCTGCCCGAGAAGCGAAGCCATTAATAATAGTTGCTGAGCAAGCAGAGGGCCAGGCCCTAGCAGCATTGATAATGAACACAGTCCGCGGCAGCATGAAAGTCGCTGCTGTTAAGGCCCCCGGGTACGGCGCGGAGAGACACAGCAACATGAAAGACTTGTGTTTGGCTACTGGTGCTAATTTTATTAGTAGAGCTTCCGGCCGGAAGCTTGAAGAAGTCAAGCTAGTTGATTTTGGCGTATGCAAGAGAATTGAAGTATTGAAAAACTCTACAACCATCATGGGAGGCCAAGCAGACTGGGAGGCGATTGATAAAAAAATTGAGTCACTCAAGAGTGAGATCAAACAAACTGACAGTGTTGAAGAGTGCCGCAAACTTCAGATGAGAATCACTCGCCTGTCCAGCGGCGTTGCTGTCATAAAGGTCGGTGGGTTGACTGAGATTGAGATGACTGAAAAGAAGCACAGAATCGAAGATGCCTTAGAAGCAGTAAAGGCCGCACAAGAGGGCGGTATCGTACCTGGAGGCGGCACTGCCCTGTTACGCTGTCGCGACTTCGCAATTCAAGCCGAGAACGAAGATCAAAGAATAGGCGCAGATATTATTCGTAAATCTCTGGAGTCGCCCATACGTCAGATGTCAACCAACGCTGGCAAAAGCGGAGACCTAATTATCAACAACATCGAAGCTCTTCTTTATGATGATTACGGTTGGGATTTTAAAACCGACGAGCGCGTTGATATGATAGCTGCAGGGGTAGTCGACCCAGCTAAGGTAGCAATCATAGCTATTCAAAATGCCGTTTCGGTATCATCGACACTTCTTACAACCAGCAACGCCATAGTGGAGACTAGCAATGAAAGTTAAAATAACCAGAACAATTGATATAGAAGACGTTCCGGAGCAGGTAAATCAGATTGTTTCCGAGTGTCGTCGTATCTTACATGAAGCTTCAAACATGCTGAGGACCAAAATGTATGATGTACCAGGCATGATTGATGGGTTCAACAAGACCTCTGAATTACTCAACATGGTGGAGATAAAATTGCAAGACGCATCAAATATATCGATAGGATGGAACCAGGTTTTCAATCCTCATGAGGAGGAGACGTTGCCACAAGAAGAAAGCAATGAAGAAATTTGAAGTTGGAGACTTGGTTTACGTGCCGTCGGAAGTTGTTATATATAGCGAGTCACTAACACACAAGTTGAAAGAGCCAATCAACCTTCTTATAACAGGGGAAAAAGAAGGTTGTTATGAGGTATTTTACGAAAACAAGAAGTGGTTAGTTAATAGAAGCAGTGTCTATAAGGTGGGGTGAAAAATGAGATATATATTATTTGTTAAGGACGAATGTCCCTTCTGTGTGAAGGCTGTTGAACTGTTGCAGCAGGAAGAAAAGCCTTATAACCTGGTCCAATTTGACGAAGGTCAGAGAGAGACTTTAAAAGAAATAAAAGAGGCTCACAACTGGTCGACCGTACCCATGGTTTTCTTTCGCAACGGCCAAGACATAAGGTTTATTGGTGGCTACACAGATTTACAGCAGTGGTTGGAAAGTGTCTGAAGAAAGTCCACCCAGCCAAGTTTATACTCTGCCACAAGGCTACGTTAATGAAATATTAGATGAGTGCAACCTGCAAATATCAATTGCGTCTGGTTTCCTCAAGGAGATACTGGACACCGAGCACTCTTCTCACAACAAAGAGGTGGTTTTACCAATAATCTCAGAGCTTATGTGGGTCAACTACTCTATAAAGCATAAATTAAATGTGGAAATTTCAACGCCGGCATATGCTAAAAACGAGATAACACAAGAGGACGATCATATTTTTACAGAGCGTTCAATTACGGATTTGCAGAATCTTCTAATAACAAGATATATGGCGGTTGATGATTTAAATCGCTTTTCGTGTAGTATCGGCTTACATTAATAATGTCGACTGGAATTATATTTTTTATAATTGGAAACATACTTGCATGGTTCCAGTACAACTCTCAATTTGTCTGGCCATGGTGGAAAGATAAGCCTCTCTTATCTAGCCTATTGTTTTCCATACCGGTAGGGCTGTGTTTCTGGTATGCTATACGCAATATTGTGCTGAATACTGATCAACTGTGGTCTTCAAAGCTAATAGGCTTTGGGGTGTCAAATATAATTTTTGGTTTGCTGACTTATATCTTCCTAAAAGAAAGCGTCTTCGAGCCCAAGATTATGGTTTGCCTATTTCTTTCTTGTATAATCATAGCCATTCAGGTTTTTTGGAAATAGTTTATTTTTTTTCTTGACTATCTTTACAGGGTGTTTACTCTTTTAAAAGCTGGTGTTTTGCTGGTAAGGAAACAACGGCTTAACTTGCTTAATAAGGAGAAAATATTATGACTACACTTACTGCTTACAGACCGAGCCTTCTTGGCCATGGCGTGTTCAACGAGATCTTCGATTCAATGTTGGATTTTCCGCAATTGATGCAGAGGACAACACAGGGCTACCCTGTCGCTGATATTTATAGAGAAGATGGAGGAGATACTGTAATGGAATTTGCCCTGGCGGGATTTTCTAAGGAGGATCTTTCTATTGAGATCAAATCAGAAAAGAAAAGCATTACGGTCAGTGCGAATAATGATAACCTCGATATACGTGAACGTAACCGTCGTGTTGCTCGCCGAAGTTTTTCCAAGACCTACGTAAACTACGATAATAATTTGGATCTCGAAGCCGTACGCGCCGAGTTCGAAAACGGGCTACTCAGATTGGTTATCCCGACACGAGCCGAAGCCAAGCCCCTTCGCGTAGAAATTAAGTAAATTAATTTTTAAATTCTTTGAGTTTGCTCCCCTGTGATTATAGTTATATAAGACAGCATATGATCACGGGGAGCCCAAAAGGGTGGCATACGTATACGTAACGGATATAAGGAAGCTAGCGAAAGTTTGTGAGCCATGCGTATCCAAATTGGATGGTATACAAATAGGCAATAAGCTTATTGAGATACTTGCTCAAGAGCCCGACGCCATCGGCCTAGCCGCAAATCAAGTAGGGATCGACGCAGCAGTATGTGTTATAAAAGTTGCAAAGCCGCTTATTCTCATAAACCCTAGGATAGTTGGCAAGTTCGGAAAAAGTTTCTTTCAAGAGGGTTGTCTTTCCTTCAAGGGTGACTATGTTTTAACTGAAAGATGGACCGATATCGTTGTTACGAACGACAATCACACTAACCAATTATTTTTTTCTTTTGAGAAGAACGCTTTGGAGTGTGTTTGTGTACAACACGAAATTGATCATCTAAATGGAACCACGATGTTTGATCGTGCTGTAGACAAGGAGTTATTTGATGTCTAGATTTTATGGTAGCACTAGTGTACTTCCCACTAACAAAAAGAAGACCAGCCAAGGCGCCGGAAGTTATACAAAAAAGTCTCACTCCGGTGGCGAAGCTTTTCACAATGGTCAACGCACCGGGTCACCACCGGGCGCTAGTCACCGGCGCCGCAAGCCATCCAGGGGCCAAGGCAGTTGACCGATGGACCCCAGCCTATCTGGCAAGAGCTAGCTATTCCCTCTGCGGAGGAGAGAAGGCTCTACGAGGAGTGGGTGAGACAACGAGAAGAAGAGGAAAAACAACGTGAGCAAAGAGAAAATGAGCGCGTAATAGTTATCGATATATAGGAGAAATAACTATGAGAGTGTACGTCCCTGACAAGAAGGAGCACGTAATTAATGAAGTTCTTCAAGAGCTTTACATGTTGAAGAAGGCTATCGACTATGGATCTGGTACTCCCGATAGTAGAATTGGTATGATCGATCGTATCAGAGACAAATTAAAGACTCTTCTCTCGAAAGAGAAGGCAGGTGAGATGTGAAAGCGTTAATTATCCTGGCGATAATCGCTGTTTTGTCAGCGCCATATTGTATAGATAATAGTGTAACTGTGGGCCAAATAGCCAAAGATGTCAAGAAGACTACCGGAAGAGTTGTCGACAGCATCCAAGAAGAGGCCTCTGATTATTCCAAATAATTTATTTACTATTTTTTTATAGTGAGTATATTTATAATTCATAATTTTTTAAAAGGAGATGATTATGAAGGTTCTATTTGCAATGATTTTGCTAATGATTGTAGCTGCTTATGGCTGCGCTACTGATGATTCACCTGTTCTGGAGCAAACCACTAGCGATGTTGTGGAGATTGGTGACATCACAGTTGAGGATGTTGAAGAGTTGTTAACTCCCGATGTGGAAGTTTCTCTTGACGATGCCGATACTGCTTCTACAGTAGAAGAGGACGTAGAAAACTAAACTAAAACTTACGTTTTGTGCGCTTCGGCGCTTTTTGGCCCTGTGGTGGAATTGGCATACACATCAGACTTAAAATCTGACGCCTATACTGGGCTTGCGGGTTCGAGTCCCGCCGGGGCTACCAGGATACTACATAAGGAGTAGAATTATGAACAACATGCATCATTTAGAAAGCGATAAGTTCTTTACAAGGATTATGATTGGCTTGACCATTGGTACTGTAATTTTTGTGCTATTTGGACTATAATTTGCTGGCGTAGCTCAATGGCAGAGTGTCACGTTGCCAACGTGAATGTTGTCAGTTCGAATCTGACCGCCAGCTCCATCTCTGCGCCCGTAGCTCAGCTGGATAGAGCATCGGCCTTCTAAGCCGAGGGTCACAGGTTCGAATCCTGTCGGGCGTACCACATATTTCTTACTACTTATTATTATGAAGGTGGGAAACTTAGTAAAGCTCAATATTCATTCGCACTTTACCAGTGGTATAAATGATATCATTGGTATTCCTTTTGAAACCATAGGAATTGTTTTACAAGAGAGGTGTGACGTATGCAGTGTTATTTTCCCTTTGTTAGAAGATGAAATTAGAAGTTTTATGAAAGCAGATTTAGAGATTGTGAGCGAAAGCGGTTGAAGGACTTTGACCCGGCATTAAGATTTTTTATGATTGACCTAGGTTTAATCGTTCTTATGGTTTTGTTATACCAGGTGTGTTATTAATATGAAAGGCAACAATTTACTTTATTCCAAGTATAAAGAAGACAGAATAAAGGGCTATAAAAAGCTCTTCAAAGTTCAGAAGAAGACCTATGAACCGCCCAAACACATTGCCAAGGGCATTATTGAAGCCATGGCCGCGCAAGGATATAACATTAAGTTAGAGCAAGCTATTGCGTATATGAATTCTTCATACGCCGTCTTCGATCGCGGTTATTATGAGAGTAGACGATAGTTATTAGCATATTACGCTTTTTCTAATACTATTTATTATTGATGTATTTACCACTAACAGGATACAACAGAGATAATAAAAGAGGTATTAAAATGAAAGTTGGCGCAGTTACTTCACAGGTTGTGGCACCCACCCGCCCAGGACAAGGTGTACAATCTCAAAACCAGGAAGTAAATAATCAACAACGTAACCAGCAACCTGTGCAACAGGCACAGGAGTCTGTTACTAGCGAGAAGCTTAATTGCCACAATTCCAAATCTGGCATGAGCACAGAAGACTTTTTGCAATTGCACAATTCCAGTGCGGAAGATATGGTCGATGCCATTAAGGATGTTATGGCTTTAAAAGTCATGGAAAAGACTTTGGAAGTTATTGATAAGATAGTTTCGGATTGACTGATGGAGATAGGCGACCTGGTAACAGATAAAGCGATGCCCGGGTCGCGCGGCATTATTGTCGAGATTAAGTCGACAAGGAACGCCAAGTCTAAGAACACATATATAACTTACCTTGTCCATTGGTTCGACACTGAATTTAAGTCAACGCACGGGCCAAATCAATTAGCTTTAATTAGTTAATTCGTTATAAACATAAGTAACTATTTACTGTTATGAAGATGCAAAAGCTTTTCGAAAACTGGAATAATTTTAAGTCTGGTGTTATCAGGGAAGAGATCCTTAATGAAATCTCTTATGAGTATGCCGAACACGTAGAAGACTGGATGGGCAACCATGGTAATGAGGTTGACATGCCATTCAATGATATATTCAATGGCAAGATGCGGACCATTGTTCCCCTTGGCAAATCAATTACGAAAGGCACAACGATTGCCAAACTATTGAGTTGGCTTGAACGACAAGGCTACGAAGTAGACTTCAAAACTGGCTTGTCATCTAAAGGCTTTATGAGTTACACAGGCAAGCCTGGAGCCCCCGGCACGGAAGAGGTTGTTCGTGTCAAACACCAGAAGATCGGTAAAGTTTTGCAGCGAGCAGCTGCACTGAATAAGAAGATACAAGATGCTAGTGGCAAAAAGGGGGACTATGCTAACGAATGGTACAGAGAGCGCGGCAGCGTGCCGATGGAGCCAGACGTAAAAAAAGAGTTTGAAGTGCTGCAGAATGCGGAAAACAAAGCCCATGAGGAATACCATAAACATTTCAAACACAGGGTTTATGGCGAATACCTTGAAGAGTGGGTAGATTTCTGGAATAAAGAGTCAAGGTTTTATCGCGAGAATCCTGATAAGATGATGACGGACTACTCAATTGTTGTCTCACGTCATCCTGTCGATGTACTGCGAATGTCAGACTTTACCAACATTCACTCGTGTCACTCTGAAGGTAGCGATTATTTTCAGTGTGCTGTTAAAGAAGCTAAAGGCAACGGCCCGATAGCATATGTTGTGGAGACCCAAGACTTAGAAGACATTGATATTCACGATAACGAAATATTCGAAGACAACGAGCGCGATGTTGAGGGCATCGAAGCGCTCTCTCGTATTAGGCTCCGTAGGTTTGATAAAACTGGACAAAGTTTTTCTGAAAATCAGTATTCTCTAGCCATCCCAGAGAAAAGAACTTATGGCGTCGATATACCTGACTTCTATGAGAAGGTAAGAGAGTGGGCGTTGGAAGCTCAAAGAAACAAGTGGGAAGAGGCTTTAGAAGGTGGTGATACAGTCAGCGCAGATTATTTACGTGATTTTGTGATGAAGGGTGGTAGCTACCGAGATACAATGCCTCGTGATATGTTCGGAAAGTTCTTTGAAGAGCACGGGTCCAGCGATCGTTTCCAGTTTGCGTCAGGCGGAGAGTGGAGCGATGATGAATCCGAAGAAGAAGATTTTATTCGCGGTGGTGACGGCTCTGCCGAAAGACTACAAGAAATGGCAAACGAATATGATTGGGAGTGCAGCAGAATTGAGCGCAATCTCAACTTAAATCATTCCTATGCTAGCTACGAGATTGTAAACCAAAATTGGGAAGAGTGGGACGATGGGACGGATCCTTACGAGGGTGAAGAAAATGAACCACGAGTTAGAATGTATGGCAGCATGACCCTAGAAATTGATTTGGACGGACCCGATGCAGATGAGTTTCCAATGAACTGGTCAGAAAAACACTCCCTTGCAAGAGACGTCATGGACAACATGGACTTCAGAAATGAGATATCTGATTACGACCTAGACGAAAATAATGTTGGTGAAGCGGAGTTCAGAATTGAATTCGAGATAGGCTACATCGACCCAACACCTAATGGTTTTGAAGAGTTTTGTGATGCGATACAGGAAGACGATAAAGAGTACGAAGAGCACCTTGCTGCTTTTCGTGCCAAATTGGTCGAGCTAGGGTTTGCAAAGCCATCGAGAATAGACAAGTTGCGCTCTCAAATTGAGTCAAAAGAAATAGAGTTCGATAATTTTGAGCTTACCTTTGACAACGAGGGCGGCTATAATTTAATATACCCGATGGAAGATGAAGTTTTTCTCATTGGTCCGACAACAGGAGACATACGTGGTGTGTTGGGCGTTACATACGGCGACACACGCCAATTGAACGTCGCGACCCACACTGGCACTGGCGGGAGTTTCACTTCCAACAAGTTTAAGACTGACGTTCTAAACCAGTTAACAAAATATTTTGTTCGCGCTGCACAGGAGACAAACAAACAACTTCAAATGGACTTGAGAGAGGGGGAAGAGTCGCCCTCGGCCCAGCGAGTAGCCGACTATCGAGCTTCACAGGATACTGGTCCTCCCCATGCCTCCACGGGTTCTCGCGTTGATCAAGAAAAGCGATTTCATGCAAAATATCCAGCTGTAACGCCCGAAGAAATCCGAGAGT